>Ga0307508_10002522_pt1 | contig 19291 bp, 16 predicted proteins | sample 9_EM_MG_FD_203089 | JGI IMG/M metagenome (GOLD analysis project Ga0307508, IMG submission 203089) | Populus trichocarpa ectomycorrhiza microbial communities from riparian zone in the Pacific Northwest, United States - 9_EM | ecosystem: Host-associated > Plants > Roots > Unclassified | place... | reverse complement strand
AGTTCGCCCTCCACGATCTCGGCATGTCCACGGCCAGTCAATTCGTCGCCTTCGTCGAAGCCGTGCCAAGTGAAATCGATGCGCTGGCTTTGCCGCTTGTCGAACTGGCAGTCCATCTGTCCTTCCACCGCGCCGAACTGGAAGTGGCCGGATCGCTCCTCACCGAAAGTGACGTGGCCGGGCACCTCCATGTCCACGTAGTCCTGATCCCAGCCGGACATCCAGACGATGCGCCACGAGCCGGAGAAGGGGTTCGGTTTCATGCCACGAGGCGCCTCAAGCTGCCACGCCGTCTTGCTCGTAACGGCCAGGAGTGATCGGTGGAGCCTCTCAAACATTGAACAAGAAGTTCAACACATCCCCATCCTTGACCACGTATTCCTTGCCCTCCGCCCGCATCTTGCCGTGGTCCTTGGCGCCTTGTTCGCCCTTGAAGGCGATGAAGTCGTCGAAGGCGATGGTCTGGGCGCGGATGAAGCCGCGTTCGAAGTCGGTGTGGATCACACCCGCGGCCTGCGGCGCCGTGTCGCCCACGTGGATGGTCCAGGCGCGCACTTCCTTCACGCCGGCGGTGAAGTAGGTCTGCAGGCCCAGCAGCTTGAAGGCGCTGCGGATCAGGCGGTTCAGGCCGGGCTCGGTCTGGCCCATGTCGGCGAGGAAGATCTCCTTGTCTTCGTCGCTCATCTCGGCCATCTCGGCTTCGGTCTTGGCGCAGATGGCCACCACGGGCGCCTTCTGGCCTTCGGCGTAGGCGCGCAGCTTGTCGAGGTAGGCGTTGTTCTCGAAGCCGTGCTCATCGACGTTGCCGACGAACATGGCCGGCTTGGCGGTGATGAGGCACAGCGGCTTGATCAACAGCAACTCGTCCTTGCTCAGGCCGAGCGAGCGCACGGGTTTGGCGGTGTCGAGCGCGGTTTGCACTTTGCCCAATACGTCCACCAGCTTGAGCGCTTCCTTGTCGCCGGCGCGGCCGAGTTTTTGGGCGCGGTGCACGGCCTTCTCGACGGTGCCGAGGTCGGCCAGACAGAGCTCGGTCTGGATCACCTCGATGTCGGAGATCGGGTCGACCTTGCCGGCCACGTGGATCACGTTCTCGTCGTCGAAGCAGCGCACCACGTTGACGATGGCGTCGGTCTCGCGGATGTGCGCCAGAAACTGGTTGCCGAGCCCTTCACCTTTCGAGGCACCGGCCACCAGCCCGGCGATGTCGACGAACTCGACGATCGCCGGCACGATGCGCTCGGGCTTGACGATGGCCGACAGCTGCGCCAGCCGCGGGTCGGGCAGCTCGACCACGCCGACGTTGGGCTCGATGGTGCAGAACGGGTAGTTCTCGGCCGCGATGCCCGCTTTCGTCAGCGCATTGAAAAGAGTGGACTTGCCGACATTGGGCAGGCCCACGATGCCGCATTGGAGGCTCATGGTGTGGTCACGCGAAGTGGGGTCCGCCCGGGGCGGAACAGGGTCGCAATTCTAGTGGGCCGCTACCGATCGGGCCCGGAGGCCATGAGATGCGCCTCGAGCACCCGTTGCACCGTTTGCAGCAGGCGCACGCGGCCCACGGGTTTGACCAGAACTTCGTCCATCCCGGCGGCCAGGCAGGCTTCGCGGTCTTCTGCGTAGGCATTGGCGGTGAGGCCCACCACCGGCACCGTCCGCATGGCTTCGCCGACTTCGCCGGCGCGCAGCCGGCGTGTGGCTTCGAGGCCGTCCATGTCGGGCATGCGCCAGTCCATCAGCACGAGATCGAAGCCCCCGCGCTTGAGCTGCTGCAGGGCTTCCAGCCCGGTGCCGGCGGTGTGCACCACGATGTCGGCCGTTTCCAGCATTTGCCTGGCGATCATGGTGTTGACGGCGTCGTCGTCGACCAGCAGCACCTGCATGCCGGCCAGCCCGCCGCTCAACGGCACCATCGACGAAGGCTGAGGCTGCGGCGGTTCTTCGGTGGGTTGCAGCGGCAGGCGCAGCGACACGCGCGTGCCGACGCCGGGTTCGCTCTGCAGCGCCAGGCTGCCGCGCATCAGGTTGACCAGCTCGCGCGTGATGGCCAGGCCGAGGCCGGTGCCCGAATGGCGCCGCGTCACGCCGCCATCGGCCTGGTGGAAGGCGTCGAACACCAGCGCCTGGTGCGATCGCTCGATGCCGATGCCGGTGTCTTCGATCTGGATCTGCAGCTGCCGCAGCGCCCGGTCGGCGCGAATGCCCAGCTGCACATGCCCGCGGTCGGTGAACTTGACGGCGTTGCCCACCAGGTTGATCAGCACCTGCTTGAGCCGGAACTCGTCGCCCCGTGCCCAGCGCGGCACGCTCTCCTCGATCACCAGCCGGCAGTCGAGCGATTTGGCGTCGGCCCCTGGCTGCACCGTCTCGATCACCTGCGCCACGCAGGCGTGCAGGTCGAAGGGCTGGTCGAGCAGCGCCAGGCGGCCGGCTTCGATGCGCGACAGGTCGAGCACGTCGTTGATGAGGTGCAGCAGGTGCGTGCCGCCGCGGCGCACGGTCTCGACCATCTCGCGCCGGTTGGCTTCATCGAGCGACGGGTCGCGCAGCAGGTCGGCCGCGCCCAGCACGCCGTGCAGCGGCGTGCGCAGCTCGTGGCTCATCACGGCGAGAAAGCGCGACTTGGCCTGCGAGGCCTGCTCGGCATGGTCGCGCGCCAGCTCGAGGTCGCGCAGGCGCCGCGCCATCAGGTCGTCCACCGTCAGCGGCTGGCTGGGCGGGTTGTCGAGCTGGCTGTCGAGGGACGGGGCCAGCACGGCCAGCTTCCTCAGTTGGTGGGCCAGCCCGAAGAGCGCGCCGATCATGGCGCTCTGTGCGAAGAAGCCGTTCACGTACAAGGGCCACAGCGTGTGCTCCCATTCCGGCGAGCCGGTGCCGCGCAGGTGGACGATGACCGCGGGCAAGGTCGACAGCACCGCCACCGCCATGCTCAGCCCCAGCGCGCGCCACAGCGGCCAGGTGGCGTAGGTCAACAGGTGCGCGGCGACCAGCCAGTACGACATCGACGCTGCGTCGTAGAGGGTGGCCTCGCCGGAGATCAGCGTCAGGTAGGCCACGCTGGCCACGAAGTACGCGCTCAGCCCGAGCGAGCCCAGCCCCTGGGCCAGCACGACCCGGCGAGGCCGTTGCCAAACCAGGGCGATGAGCGCCACGAACCAGCAGATCAGCAGCGGATAGGCGTAGCGATCCGAGGCGCTGATCTGGTTCAGCCCGGTCTCGGTGGCCCACACCAGCGCCACGGCCAGCACCACCAGCGCGAACAGCCCCAGCATGGTGCCGCGCGTGACCAGCGTGATGGTGGGTGCCCTTTCCCGCACGGCGAGCGGCCTGGGCGCCGGCTTCGATGGGTAGGTCATAAAGGGCCTGCTGCGTACGAAGAGTCGCGCTCCATTATCCTGGGCAGACCCCTCCACGGCATTCCACTGCCCACACGCCATGAACCTGCTCAGCCTGACACCCCACACCAAGGACCTCGGCGGCGGTTTCACCGTTCGCCGGCTGTTGCCCTCGTCGAAGCAGCCCGCCGTGGGGCCGTTCCTGTTCTTCGACCACTTCGGGCCCATCACCGCGCAGCCCAGCGACAACCACGACGTGCGCCCGCACCCCCACATCGGCCTGGCCACGGTGACCTACCTGTTCGAGGGCGCGATGATGCACCGCGACAGCACCGGCGTGGTCCAGCGCATCGAGCCCGGCGCGATCAACTGGATGACGGCCGGCCGCGGCATCGTGCACTCCGAGCGCACGCCCGACGACCTGCGGGCCGTCACGCGGCGCAGCCACGGCCTGCAGCTCTGGGCCGGCCTGCCGGCCGAGCATGAAGAAGACGCGCCGAGCTTCTCGCACACGCCGGCCGCGTCGATCCCTTCGGGCGAAGTGGGCGGCGCTGCAGTGCGCGTGCTGATCGGCAGCGCCTTCGGGCTCAGCTCGCCGGTGCCGACCTTGTCGCCCACGCTGTACGTGGACATCTCACTGCCCGCGGGAGGCTCGCTCACCGTTCCCGCCGCGGCCCAGGAGCGTGCGCTCTATGGCATCGACAATGCCTTCACGCTCGACGGCGAGACCGTGCCGCCCGGCGTGATGGTGGTCTTGCCCGAAGGCCATGAGCCTCGCCTGCAGGCAGAGCCGGGTGCGCGCGTGATGATGATCGGCGGTGCGCCGCTGGGTCACCGATTCATGTGGTGGAACTTCGTCTCCAGCCGCAAGGAACGCATCGTTCAGGCCGGTGACGACTGGGCGGCTCAGCGCTTCGAGCGCGTGCCGGGCGAGACCGAGTTCATTCCGCTGCCGCAGCGGCCGTGAGAGGTCAGGCCGACTCCCGGTGCACCGCGCCCTGGGAGTCGATGGTGAGAAACCCCACACCCTCGCTGCGCAAGAAGCCATGCGCAGCCGGCCCTTGCAGCATGGCGATGGTGCTGAGCGCTCCCGCGGCGAGGCAGGCCGGGCCGAACACGCTGACCGACTGCCAGTGCTGCACCGGCCAGCCGGTGCGCGGATCGAGGATATGGCAATAGCGCTTGCCGTCGACCTCGACGTAGCGTTCGTAATCCCCGCTGGTGGCCAGCCCGCCCTGCGCCAGCTCGAGGCCGGCGATCACCTCGCCGCTGCGGCGCGGGTGCGCGATGCCGAACGACCAGTTGCTCCCGTCCGGCCTCGGCCCGATGACGCGGATGTCACCGCCCAGGTTCACGAAGCCGCTCGCGATGCCGTGCTCGGCCAGCAGCGTGCCGGCGCGGTCGGCCGCATATTCCTTGCCGAAGCCGCCGAAGTCGAGTTCCATGCCGGCCACTGTCAGCGCCACGCCCGGGCGCTGCCAGTCGACGCGCTGCCAGCCCACGCGTGTGAGCACTTCGCGCACGGCTGCGGGGTCGGGAACGCATGCGCTGCGAAAGTCCCACACGCTGCGCAGCACGCCGGTGGTGATGTCGAACAAGCCCTGGCTGTAGGCGTGCAGGCTGGCCGCGAAGTCCAGCAGGCCGGCCGTTTCGGCATCGACCTCGACGACCGCGCCGCTGCCGGCCGCCGCGTTGATGCGCGAGACGATGCTGTCGGCCCTGTAGCGCGAGTACTTGGCCTCGATGCGGCGCACTTCGTCGATGGCGGCCTGCGCCGCGCCCTGCGCAACCTGCAGCGAAGCGCCTTCGATGCGGACGCGGCACTGCGTCCCCATCGCGAAGAACTCGAAGCCGAAGCCCTCCGGGCTATGACCCACAGCCGATGCGGCTGGTGTGCAGGGCCACGTCGTCGATCCACACCGTGTTGCTTGCACCGCCATAGGCCTCCCACCCCAGTTTCAGATCGGTGATCTTCGGCCGCCATGAGGGCCGTGAGCCGAGCCAGCTGGCGTCGACATCGGCGGTCGCCGTGCCATCGAGCTGCAGCCCGGCCACGGCCTTGCCGTCGACCCAGGTCTGCATGGTGCCCATGTCGGCGTCGAGGCCGAACTCGACGCACGTCCAGGTGGCGGTTGGCAGCTTGACGCTCATCGCGATGCCAACGGGGCTGAGCGACGGCAGCGTGGCATCGTCCTTGGAACGGTTCCACATGAGGATGCCGCTTTGCCCGCCCATGCGCAGATCCTGGGCGTTGGAGTCCGTCGATTCGACGGCATCGTGCATCGACATGATGGTCACGTGCGGGTCGCCCAGCGCCTGGGCCAGGCGCAAGTAGAACCGGCCATAGACCACCGACCCCATCGAGGCGACTTTGTTGTTGATGATGAACGCGTGACCGCAGTAGTTGCTGCCCGGGTCGATGCGGACCGACTGGGTGCCGGTGTGGGCCTGGGTGCCGTCGATGACCGCTTTGCCCGAACCGTCGAAGCAATTGGGCCCGCCGACGCTCCAGACGGCGGTATTGGGCGCCGAGCCGGCCGTGCCTGACTCGAAGTCTTCGCACAGGGCCAGGTCGGTGCAGGCGGTTGGCGCTGGGGCCGGTGCTGGAGCTGGAGCTGGAGCTGGAGCTGGAGCTGGAGCTGGAGCTGGAGCCGGAGCCGGAGCCGGAGCCGGAGCCGGAGCCGGTGCCGGTGCCGGTGCCGGTGCCGGTGCCGGTGCCGGTGCAGGTGCAGGTGCAGGTGCAGCCCCCAGCGCCGAGCCTTCGCCGGTGCTGTTCCAGGTGACGTCCTGCGAGTCGCTGCTGCCACCGCCGCATGCGCTGGCGACGGCCGCTGCCGCCACGCACAGCAGCGCCATGCGCGAGCCGTGCACCGAGGTTCGAGTTGCGGATCTCAGCTTGTTCATCGTCTTCACCGTTTCTCGTCGAGGTGCGCGGCCGCCGGGGTCATTCCAGGAAACGCTCAGGGAAATTGACCTGAGCCTTGCACGACCAAGCCACCCGCGGGCTCGGGCAGGGTCTGTATCAGCGTGGCACCACCCAGTGCGGTCACGCGCACCAACAGCGGCCCGGCCGCGATGGCAGTGGTGTAGACGAAGTAGTTGTAGTCGGTGCGGTCGACGTTGATCCACGTCGTGGAACCGTTGGGCATGATCTCCAGCTTGGTGATCGGCAGGCGGTGGTTGCGCACCTGGATCGCCGTCCACCAGCGTGTGCTGCCTTCCTTGTAGCGATACGAAACGGGCCCGGTCACATCGCCGGCCACCACGTACCAGCTGATGGGCACGCGCCCGGCCGCCATGTCGGCGATCTTGGCGAAAGCCTGCTCGCTCAGGTCGATGTCACCGGGCTTGCACTCCGGGCACTTGTCGGTGATGCGCACCGTGACTGCGCCCTTGGGCCCGGTCACTGCGACGAACTCGCCGCAGGCCGCGCTGCCGGCGTAGTCGGTCAGGTTCATCGCGGCGATCATCAGGTTGTCCGGGCTCGCGTCGTAGCTGCAGTTGCCTTGCCCGGTGGCGCCGTAGAAGGTGCCTTCGCCGGTGGAGACTGGCGACAGCGCCCCTGCAGGAGCAGGAGCAGGAGCAGGAGCTGGAGCTGGAGCTGGAGCTGGAGCTGGAGCTGGAGCTGGAGCTGGAGCTGGAGCTGGAGCTGGCCCGACCGCACACTTCTTGGCCGTGCCCGGATACGGGTCCGAGCCGAACGTCGCCACGGTGCAGGCCACGTTGCCCGACAAGCTCTTGATGACCCAGGCGTTCTTGATGCCGAACGACACCTGCTTCTTGCTCGCGCCGACCGCACAGGTGCCGCCTTCGTTGGCGCACTTCGAGAAGCCGCTGGGCCAATCGGCCGCGAACGCGGGGGCCGCGCTGCAGAGCAAGGTTGTGGCGGCGCTGGCAATCAGGGTTTTGCGATTCATGGCTTCACCTTTTCTTCAAGTACGGTTGGGTGTCAGTTGTAGAAGTGCGTGACCCGCGGGGTCACTTCAGGGTCGGGTAGGCATTGCGAAGCAGCATCAGGAACTGCTCGTGGAACCATTGCCCGGCGTGCGGCGCGCCGCTCAGCGCGTCGACGTTGCCCGAGCCGCACATCGCATCGAAGCGCTTGCCTTCGGCGTTGGGCGTGGTGGCGGTGCTGTCGCTGGTGCCGTCGGAGTCTCCCGGCGGCTTCACGAACACGAACGCATCCAGGTAGGAACGCGTGGCATCCGGGTTGGCCTTGGGCCGCTCGCCGATGCCGGTGTCCTTGACGTTGCACCAGTTGCCGCGGTGGGCGCGCCGGTCGATGCGCATGTCGTCCACGTCGGCCGCCACGGCCGTGGGCCGCTTGGTGCCGCCCCAGCCGTTGCGCGAGGTGTCGATCACGAAAGACAGTGTTTGCGGAAAGCCTGCCGCCACGAACTCGCTGCGCAGCTTGTCGACATAGCTCAGCTCGTCGACCATGCGGTTCCATTCATAGAACTGCGTGGTGCCACCGGTGCTGACCACGTTGTCGGTGCCGTCGAAGTAGGGCTCGTCCAGCGGCGTGTAGTTGGCGCTGTTGCTGGCGAAACCGCGGATGATGCTCAGGCTGCCGCTGGTGGTTGCGCCCTTCACCAAGTCCTTGAAGCCGGCGATGGCCTTGGCCCGGTTGTTGTCCCAGCCCAGCCAGCCCGAATGGGCGATGTCGAGGTACATGTAGACGTTCTTCAGGCCGGCCAGCTTGTTGAGCGTGTACTGGATGCCTTCGATGTAGACCTTCTTCTGGTCGACGGCGTCGCACGCCGCCTTGCCCACGCCCACATTGGTCAGCATGTTGGGGAACGAGTCGGGTTCGATCACGGTGACGATGCGCAGCCCTGCATAGGCCGGGCGGGCCACGATCTCGGCGATGCGGTCGATGTACTGGGTCTTGTACATCGCCATGCCGTTGTTGGCCGAACTCAGCTCGCCGTTGGAGGCGAGGGCGGCGCAATCACGGTCGGGCAGGTCGTACACCACGAGCAGCACGGTCATCGGCTTGAGGCTGCCGCTGCTCTGGGCCTTTTGTTGCGCCAGGGCGGCGTCGAGGTGGTTGACCAGGCCCATGGCGCCGCCCGCGGCTTTGTTGCCGTCGATGGCGGCGATGCGGTCCAGCCACACGGCCGTCGGGAACTTGGCCGCCGCGTTGACCAGCGTGGTGTCGCTGGCTGACGCTGACACGCGGCTCAGCGACTGAGCCACCTTCGCGCCGTAGTCCGGGTCCAGATAGAACAGCGCATTCGCGAACGGATTGCCGGTGGTAATCAGGTCGGGCGCAGGTGCAGGCGCTGGTGCGGGAGCAGGCGCTGGTGCGGGGGCAGGCGCTGGTGCGGGAGCAGGTGCCGGCGCGGGAGCAGGTGCCGGCGCGGGAGCAGGTGCCGGTGCGGGAGCAGGTGCTGGCGCGGGAGCAGGTGCTGGCGCGGGAGCAGGAGCAGGAGCAGGTGCAGGAGCAGGTGCAGGTGCAGGTGCAGGTGCAGGTGCAGGTGCAGGTGCGGCGCCCACCGGCGTCGAGCTGGAATCGTCACTGCCACCACCACAGGCGGACAGCACCAGGGAGAAGAGCAGGGCGCTCGCCAGCTTCGCCTGCGGTATGTGCCGGTTCTTCTTGGTCTTGTCCATGGAGTCCGTCCTGTGTGTTGTCGTTGATCGGGTTGCGTCGGTATTACTTGGCGAGGTACGGCTGCAGCACCGACATCTGGGGCTTGTCGGTCGTGCCCGAGGGTTCGATCGAGTACATGTAGTCCTGCCACAAGGGGCCGGCGGCCCACCATGTCCAGCCGGCCCACACATCGGTGTTGGCCTGCAGGTAGTCGAGCATGTTGGAAACAGCCCGGTTGCAGGTGTCGTTGGCACCGCCACCCAGTTCACCGAGCAGGGCGCGGTAGCCGTTGCTGCGCGCCCAGGCCGTGAAGTCCTTCAGCCTTTCGGAGCCGATGGTGGCGCTGGTGCAGGCGGCGTTGGTACCCGACGAGTCGCCATCGAGGTACTGGTGCACTTCGAACACCATGTTCTTGCCCGGGTCGACGATGCCCTTCATCACGGTGCCGTTAGGTGTGCCGTACCAGTTCTGCAGCCAGCTGTGCGCGCCTGTCCATGCGTTGCCGGGCACGGTGACGATGTTGGTGGCGCCTGTTGTGCGGATGGCCGCGAGCGCCGCGTTGGCGCCGGCCAGCCACTGCTCCGTCGGCATCTCGCGCGGTTCGTTCATGAGGCCGAACACCACCTTCGCGTTGCCCTTGAACTGCGTGGCCAGCCGCGACCAGAAATCTGCGAACGCACTGTTCGGCACGGCGCTCGAACCGATCAGGTTGCCTCGGTAGCGTGCGTAGTTGTGCGGGTCGAGGATCACGGTGACACCCGTGGCCGTGACCTGCTGCACGAAGCCCGTCAACCGCGACAGCTCGGTCGCGTCGAAGCCCTGGTTCAGCGACGGCTGCAGGCGCTCCCACAGGAACGGCAGGCGCACCGTGTCCATGCCCTTGCCCTTGAAGTACGCAACGCTCGCGGCGGTGGGGTAGGCGAAGTCGCTGTTGTAGGTGCCCGGCAACTGGTTCGGCGCGAACTCTGCACCGGCGAGGCTGACGCCGCGCCATTGCAAGCCGGTGGTGGGCGTCGCGCTCGAGCCGCAACCCGCGCGGCTGGTGGTCAACGCGATGTCGTCGAGCCACACGTCAAAGTGGCCTGGCGTGGCACCGCCCTGGTAGAGCTGCCAGCCGAGCTTGATCTTGTTGAACGCAGGGAAGACGAAGTCGACGTTGTTGCCACCATGGCTCTTGGTCGAGACGCTCAGCTCGGGCTTGGCGACGCCATCGATCCAGACGCTCACGCTGTTATCGGCCGACGTCATCTGCCACTCGACGCAGCTCCATTGCCCGCCCGCGGTCGGCGTGGTTTCTTGCCAGTTGGTCCAGTCGCCGGTGGGGCCGCCGTCGCTGCCCACGCCCCACAGGGGAACGCCGTTCGCCTTGCCGGGGATGTACTGGCCGCCCACCGGGCGCACCACCGTGCCGTCGCCCGTACCGGAGGCTTCGACCATCGTGAAGTGCGCGTAGTCGGGCTTGGTCGGGAAGGCGTCGACCCACATCCACATGCGGCCGTAGAAGCTGTTGCCGGTCGGCGCGAAGCTCGTCGGCACCAGGAAGGCCATGCCGTTGTCGATGGTGTTCAGGTGCAGGGCCTTGCTGCCGCGCGCATGTGTTGCATCGATGGTCGCCGTGGCCGCACGGCTCTCGATGCTCCACTTCGAACTCGACGCGGTGCCTGGCGCTGAAGATTCGAAGTCTTCACAGAACAGGTACGACCCTGTCGAACACGTTGCTGGCGCCGGAGCAGGAGCAGGAGCAGGAGCAGGAGCAGGAGCAGGAGCAGGACTGGGCGCGGGCGCTGGGCTAGGTGCTGGTGCTGGTGCTGGTGCTGGTGCTGGTGCTGGTGCTGGTGCTGGTGCTGGTGCTGGTGCTGGTGCTGGTGCTGGTGCTGGTGCTGGTGCTGGTGCTGGTGCTGGTGCTGCACCCACCGGCGTCGTGCTGGAATCGTTGCTGCCACCACCGCAGGCGCTCAGAACCAGAGAGAAGAGCAAGGCGCTCACCGTCTTTGCGTGAGGCATGTGCCCGTCTTGCCGGGTCTTGTTCACGGCCGCGGTCTCGTGGATGGCTGCTGATGGGCTTGTGTCGGTATTCATGAGGGGTGCGGTTGTTGCGCGGACCTCTTGGATGGGTCCGTCACGCCAAGCCATGACAGCTCGTGTCGAACCCGAGTCCGTGCTTGGCGGTGGCTGGCGGTGTTCCGCATGGAGGGGTGAATTTCACGCGCATCCATGCCCGATGCTTCATTCAGAAGTGCGTGGCAATGCCGAGCTGCACGATGGTTGCGTAGAACGGGTCGATGCCGGGCGAGCCCTTTCCGCCGAGCCGCCAGTCGGAGCGCTGTTCGTAGCGTTCCAGCTTCAGGTCGGTGATCCATCGCCCGATGCGCAACTCGCCTTTCAGGCCCACGGTCACCCCGCCGAAAGCAGACAGGCGCTGGTCGGTGGACGTGTAGCCCGGCGAGCCGACCGGCCCCGGGTAGAGGTTGATGTCGGTCACCGGGTCGTAGTAGAACGACGCCGAACTCTGCGTGTAGTAGCGCAACGCCGGCGTCAGCGTGAACGACGATGCGACCGGCTGCACCCACGCGGCTTCTGCGGTATGCGCACGGATGCCGAAGCCGTCGTAGAAGTAGCGGTAGCTGCTGCGCAGCGTCGCGCCGAAGGATTCGACGTGGTGGTTCCAGCGTAGCAGGCCGATCGCCGACTTGCGCCTGCGCGGGCGCTGGTCATAGAGCTTGTAGGGGTCGTTGAAGTAGCCGCGGCCGTCGGAGTAGGTGAGGTTGAGCTGCACCAGGTCCACTGCCGAGACCGCCTGCGTCACGCCTGCGGTCAGCTCGGTGGTGCGCTTGCGTTCGTCGACCACCACGTCGTTGACCGGGTTGATGGTGTCGTTGGTCTTGGCGAAGCCGGCATTCCAGGTGGTGTTCTTGTCTTCGCTGGCGTAGCGCGCCTCGACCGAGAAGGCGGTCGACTTGTAGTCGTTCTCCGAGGAGTGGGCGACGCCGACGGCCAGCGCGCCGCGGTCCATGTAGTGCGTGACCTTCAGGTCGCCGGCCTTGCGTTCGTCTTTCATGCCGGGGGATTGGGTCGCGCCGGAGACGTCGCTGTAGTAGCGCGGCGTCGCACCGGAAACCTGGTCGATCACGGCCGAGGTCTCGAGCGACCAGCGGCCCACCGGCGCGAGCACGTAGATCGACGGCGCGCTGACGGTGATGCGCTTCTGCCTGGAGCCTTCGCTGCCGTCGTAATAGGGGTAGCGGGTGGTGTTGGTCTGCCCGTCCTGGTAGCGCAGGTACTTGAGCGCAACGAGGCCCTGCTCCGGCGGCTCTTCGGCGCGTGCCGGCATCACGCCCGGCAGCGTCAGCGCCGCCAGCGTGATGGCGCCCAGCGCACGCGCGCTCGTCTTCACGGGCTCAGTTGCAGCCACAGCCGCCTCCGCCGACGCCCGAGCCGCCCGAGGCCGCCTCTTTGCTGTTGTAGGTGTGCTGGTCGAAGCGCTGCTCCTGCGCGTCGCCGCCCATGGTCATGGCTTCCTTGGCCAGCATGCCCTTCTCCCAGGGCTGCGGCGGGTGAAACCCGGCGCAACCGGCCAGGCTGGCGGCCAGCACGCACAGGGCGCTGATGTGGTGTCGGTGGCTCATGTCGTTGTTCGTTTTCTGTGAGGCAGTGAACTGTCAGCGTGCGGCGGCCAGAGCGCTCGCGATGGCTTCTTCGAGTGCCTGGCGCTCGTCGGCCCTGAACCCGGAATGCACCTCGATGGCCTTGCCGTTCGGGCCGATCAGCACCGAGGTCGGCATGCCCTTGATGGCATAGCGCTTGGGCGTGTCGCCCTGCGGATCGAACGCCAGGGTGAACTTCGCCGGCACCTCGGCGAGAAACTTGTCGGCGTCGCCCCGGTTGGCATCGAGGTTGACGCCGATGATTTGCAGGCCCTTGGCGGCGTACTTCGCCTGCATCTCGTTCATCCACGGAAAGGACTGCCGGCAAGGCCCGCACCACGAGGCCCAGAAGTCGAGGTAGACGACCTTGCCCTTCAGTGCCGTGAGGCTCACCGGCCCGTGTGCGCCGGCCAACGTGAACTCGGGTGCCACCAGTCCGGGCTCCACGGCCAGTGCCGGCAGCGTGCCCAGTGCGAAAACAAGCGCCAGAACAGATTTGCGGATCATCGAATTTCCTTCAGTTGTGCGGGCTGCCAGCGCGGCGGCGCACGCTGTGGGCGGCGACCACTGCGATGGCAAGAGCGCAGAGCCACAGCGGGCCGAGCGCGCCGCCGCCCTGGTTGGTCATGACGGTCTGGGCCTCGGCCGACAGCTGCACGTCGACGGCCTGGCCGGTGGCAGAGAGCACGTGCAGGCTGCCGACGGCAGAGCCGCCTGAGCCGGGCGTGAAGATCACGGCCACGGTGCACGAGGCGCCGGAGGCCAGCGTCCAGGGCACGCCGGGGCAGGCGTCTGCCGCGCTGGCGGGTTCGACCACGAAGCCGACCGTCGTCGTCACCGAGGCAATGGTCGCGGCCGTTGCCGACGTGTTCGAGATGCGCACGACCAGCGGCTCGCTGCGGCCACCGGACCGCACCACGATCGACCGGTAGTCGAGCACCGCAGGGGTGACGGCCAGCGTGCCGGTTGCTCCGCCGGTGCTGCCGCCATCACCGCCGCTTCCGCCACCACCCCCGCCGGTCGACCCCGCCACGCCGGTTCCGGCGAGCGGGATGTCGGGCGGGTTGCTGCCGTTGGAGGCGACCAGCAGCACGGCGCTGCGGGCGCCGGCCGCATCAGGCACGAAGCTCACGACGACCGTGCAGCTTGCTCCCACGACCAGGCTGATGCCGCCGAGGCAGGTGCCGCCACCGATGGCGAATGCGTCGGCATTGGCGCCGGCGGTGCCGATGGCCGAGATGGTCACGCTGCCAGGGCCGTTGTTGACCAGCATCAACGCGCTGGCGTCGAGCGACTTGCCGACCTCGGTGGCGGCGAAGTTGAGCGAGCTGCCAACGCCATTCCAGGTGAGCACCGGCAAGACCGTTGTGGTGCCGAGGCCGGTCAGTGCAATGCTGTTCGGCGAGCTGAAGGCATTCGAGGTGATCACCACGCTCTCTGCCGCATTGGCAGAGGCTGGCGTGTAGGTCACGGTGATCGTGCAGGACTCGCCCGGTGCCAGGCTGGCCGGGCAGTTGTGCGTGGCCTTGAACTCGCTCGACGCGCTTTGAATGCCGGAAAACAGCAGCGCTGCGCTGCCGCTGTTGCTGACGGTGACCGAGCGCGGGATCGACGTCGCGCCGATAGTCACCATGCCGAAGCCGAGCGAAGGCTGAGACAGCACCAGCGCCGGTGCAGGCGAAGCGATGCCTTCACCGCTCAGCGAGATGGTGGCGGTGCCGATGGCCGCGTTGGTCGCCAGGCTCAGGGTGGCGCTGCGAGCCCCGAGTTCGCCCGGGTGCAGTGCCGCCGTGACCGTGCAGCTGGCCTTCGCCGCGACCGGCGTGCCGACCGCGCAGGTGCCGCCCAGCACGATCTCGGCAGCCTGGGCCCCACCGGCCGAGATGGCAGTGAACTGCAGGTCGGCCTGCCCGTTGTTGGTGATGGTCACGGTGCGCGCTGCGCCCGTGATGCCGATGCCCTGCGCACCGAGGTCGAGCGCCGTTGCGTCCAGCACGAAGCCCGGCTGGGCCGTGGCATTGCCCTGGCCGTTCAACGCGACGCTGCTGGTGCCGGTGCTCGCGTTGTGCTGAATCACCAAGGTGGCCGAGCGCGCGCCGGTCGCCGTGGGCGTGAAGCGCAGCTCCACATAGCAGTTGCTGCCGCTGGCCACGCGGGTGCCGGCGCCACAGGTGGAGCCGGAGGCGATGGCATAGTCGCCCGCGCTGCCGCCCGACACGGTGATGGAAGACAACACCAGGTCGGCAGTGCCGCCATTGCCGATCGTCACGCGCAGCGGGTCCGATGTGTCACCCACGGTCTGCGTGAATGGCAACTGGGTGGGCGAGAGCGTGATGGCCGGCGAGTTGTCGACGCCGGTGCCGCTGAGCGACACCGTGCTGGCGCCACCGCTGCCGTTGTGGCCGATGGACAGCGTGCCCGAGCGGGTGCCGGCAGCCGTGGGCGTGAACGTGATGGCGACCGTGCAACTGGCCCCCGCCGCGATGGACGCGCCGGTGGCGCAGGTGCCGCCGCTGACCGCGTAGTCGCTGCCGGAGGTGGTGGCGATGCTGCCGACCACCAGAGCCGCGGTCGCACCGGTGGCGTTGCTCAGCGTGACGGTCTGGGCCGCGCTGGCGCTGCGCAGCGCCTGGCCAGGGAAGCTGAGGTTGCCTGGGTTGACCGACGGGCTTGGCGCGGCGGCCACGGCCAGATAGGTCGGCGACCCGCCCAGCTTGCCGGCGATGTAGGCGCTCAGGTTGTTGAGCTGCGCATCGGTGAGGCGGCCCGACAGGAAGCTCATCTGGCTGATGCTGCCGATGGCGCGCTTGATGTCGGGTGCACTGATGCCGTTGGCGATGCGGTTCTGTGGGTTGCCCGGCAGCACGCCATGGCAGGCGGCAGATGCGCAGGTCTGCTTGCCCGCCACCACGGCGCTCGTGTAGAGCGTCTGGCCGTTGGTGGCGTCTTGGGCGTGAGCCTGGAATGCCGTGGCAGCGAGTGCAACGGCAAGAATCAGGTGTCGCATCGCTTCAGGCTTTCATCCAGGGCAGGTCTTGCCCGGCGACATTCCAGATGGCATCGGCGTGGTCGCCGTTGGCGCCGCGCACGTTCGGGTAGCCATAGGCGCTGGTGTTGTAGTCGGCGGTGGATACGCCCATCGCGCGCAGCACCATGCCCATCCACTGCGTGTACAGCAGCCCGGAGTACCAGTGCGGGTTGGACGACCAGTTGAACGATTCGAGATCGCGGTAATCCAGCGACTGGCCGGTCTTCAGGTAGCCGCCGGCATCGCCCAGGCTGATGATGGGAATGCAGCGGTTGTGGTGATGGCCGGGGTTGCCACCCGAACCCAGTTCGAAGCCGCTGGCAATCAGCGATTTGTCGAACAGCGTCTTGCCATCGGCCGTGGTGACGCGGTCCAGCTTGTTGGCGATGTCGAGCATCGCCCCTTCGAACTGCAGCTGCACGGCAGCGTTGAAACCCGCGCGCCTGGCCGGGTCGTCGAGCGAGTGGGCGTAGTCGCCGTGCCAGGCGTGCTCGGGCTCGGGGCCGAAGGTGTAGCTGGTCGGCCCGCAAACGTAGACGCGGCTGATGCCGGCCGAGAAGGCGGCCACGATGATGTCGTTCCACAGCTGCTCGCACTGTGCCTGGCTGCTCGGCTGGCCATAGAAGCCGCTGCCCGATTCGACGGCCGAGGTGTCGGTGGTGGGGCGCGAGAAACTGCTGGTCACGGAGGTTTGCAGCTTGGACTCGACATCGCTGAGCAGGTCGAGGTAGTTGCTCAGCCTCGTCTTGCAGTCGGACGAACAGGCCGGGTCGGCCATCACCAGGCCCGCATGCTCCTTGACGCGGTCCACCAGCACAACCTGCTCCGGCGCAGACGTTCCGCCGCCGCCGCCCACCGAGGTCTTGAACAAGCGGTCGAAGAGCTTCACGTTGCTCTCGGCCGTCGATTCCGTCTGCACCGTCGCCGTGCCCGACTTCGACAAGGAGACGAGGTTGCGCACGATCGCAGGCTGTAGCACCGTGGTGGGGTAGAAGCTGCGCGACGCAGCAAGCACTTGGTCGATGGTCGGGTTGGTTGCATCGCCGCCCAGCGTGCCGCCCCGGTTGTGGCCGACGCTGACGGCGAAATCGAGCCCGTTGATCACGTTCATGCGCGACAGCATCCGCGTGCTGAGGGCCGACGACCTGGCTTGCAGGACGTCGCTGATGACCGTCATGCCGTTCGCCGTGGTGGCCGCCAATGGGGCGCCGCGGATGGCGATGCCGCCGTAGCTCTGCGTCTGCGTTGCCGCCTGGTCCAGCAAGGGGCCGAAGAACTGGCTTTGGTACAGGCCGTGCCAGGTGGTCATGTGCACGAAGTAGCGCTCGGCCGAGGCAGCAGCCTCGGTGGCCGCCCGCGCCTCGCGCGGCAGGAGCGAGGGCAGCAGTGGCAGTGCCAGCGCGGTGCCGCCGGCACCCAGCAGGAACTGGCGGCGGGAGAGTCGATTGAACGCTGGCTTCATTGCGCCCTCTGTATCGTGGTGAACTCGGTCCGCAACGCAATCGACGCGAACAGGCTGCGCAGATTGGTGCCGTTGGCTGCCTGCTGCCGCAGCGATTCGATCAAGGCGCTGTCGGCGGCCGTGTCGGCGCGGCCGAAGCTGTAGCGCACGTAGTTGCGTGCGAAGCAGCGCTCGAACTGGCCGCTGTCGAGGATGTATTGCTGCGCCTCGGAAGGCGATGCGATGGCGCGCGACATCGTGCCGGCCAGGCTGGCGAGCGCGGCCGTGTCGATCGGCTTTTCACCCAGCGACTTGCCCTTGTCGTCCAGAACCACTTCGGTCTGGCGCACGCGCCCGAGGGCGTCGAAGCCCTCGAACGCAAAGCCCCAGGGGTTCATCAGCGGCTTGTGGCAACCCACGCAGGAGGTGCCGCTCATCTCGGTCACCCGCTCCACGCGCTGGCGTGTCGTTAGCACGCCGCTCAGGTCGGCCTTCGAGTTCGACTGGTCCATGGCAGGCGTCGGCATTGCCTGGCAGGTGAGGCCGAACAGCACCCGGCTGCCGCGCGAGATGGGCAAGGTGGTGTCCGTGGCGCCTTGCGCGATGAAGCCGACGCGGGTGAGCAGGCCCACGCGCGCAGGCTCGGAGAACAACGGCGGCGCTGACTTGCCATCCCACACGGCGGTCTTGTACAGCGATGCGATGTCGCTGGTGCGTGCAAACGAATGCCGGTCGATCAGCACCTGCTGCAGCGAACCGTTCTGCGACGCCAGGTAGGACACCATGTCGAGCACCTCGGCAATGGCCGCGTCGCGCGAGGCGGGTGTCGGCTTGAAGGCACCCGCGAAGGCGTCGAACTTCGGGTCGCCGACCTTGCCGTCCAGCGCGACCAGCTCTTCGAGCCGGAACCAGCCGCTGAAGAAGCTGCGCATGGCCCGGTCGGCGCGCGCATCGGAGATCAACCGCTTAACCTGGGCGGCATAAGTGGCCGGTTGCAGCAGGGCGCCGCTGTCTGCATCTGTGTTGAGCGCGGCGTCGGGCACCGAGTCCCAGAAATGCAGGGACAAGCGGGTCGCCAGCTCATGCGCGGTCAGCGGCGTGCAGCTGGACGACGCAGCGTTGCTGGCAAGGGTCTGCCCCTTTTCGACGACGAAGTAGAACTTTGGCGAGGCGATCATGGTCGCCAGCACCTTGGTGACGGCGCTTTCGCTGTTGGTGTAGCCGGCTGCGGCACGGTAGACGTTGACTTCTGCGTCCGTCATCGGCTGGCGGAACAGCAGCCGCCCGGCCTTGCGGATGAGGCCGGTGACGCATTCGTCGGCCGTGCCGGTGCAAGAGCCCAGCAGCGTCGACAGCCGCGTGGCGTTGGACGTCATCGCCTTGGCCAATGTCTGCGCGGTCTCTCGCAGCGCGGAGACCTGGCGCACATTGACCGTGGTGTCGAGGCGCTCGTAGCCCTTGTGCCGGCTCGTTGCCGGGTCGACTGCGGTGTCGGGCGGGAACTGCGTCGTGTCCTTGACCAAGGTGCCCACGGTGGCGGCGACTGCTGCGTCCCCCGTCAAGGCGGCCGTCACGTCGGTCAGCGCATTGACCACCTGCACACGCGTCAGCCGGCGGGGCGCACCGGGCGCATTGCAGCCGGGCGATGCCGTGCTCACGGCGGGTTCGGTGGCCGTGACGGCTGCAATCTGCGCGTGCGGGTCGGCCGCCACCGATGCCGTTGCCGGCGGCGCTGTGGCGCCGGGAGCCCCCGCGCCCGAGGCAGTTGCCTTCGTGTCATCGGACTCGCCGTTGCACCCCAGGGCCATTGCGGAGACACACAGTGTCAGGAATAGCGTTCGCATGCGGGTTCTCGAATTCAAAAAATGCCGACCGGTTGATGCAGGGGAGGGCGTACGAAATACGCCGCAGCATTCGCTGCTTGCCTCGCAGCACACGCGTCCGTTTTTCACCCCCGGCGCAATGTAAGGCGAGCGACGCGAGATCGGCATCGTGGCGTTTGAGATTGCGTTGGCGGGTCGCCACGACATGCAACAGAACGCACGGCGAATTCGACCCCCTTGTCTGCGGGGGGTGCTCCTCGATACACCCTGCCGTGCAGGCGTGGCGCGGGCCGGCTGCGCGCGCACATGAAGTTGCAATCCGCTTACAAGAGAGGGCCCCCCAGGCCGACGACTACGTCGTCCGCCCCCCGAGGGGGTATGAGCAAAGTGGCAAAGCCACATTTGCTCATGAGGGCAGCAGCCC
>Ga0307508_10002521_pt1 | contig 19293 bp, 24 predicted proteins | sample 9_EM_MG_FD_203089 | JGI IMG/M metagenome (GOLD analysis project Ga0307508, IMG submission 203089) | Populus trichocarpa ectomycorrhiza microbial communities from riparian zone in the Pacific Northwest, United States - 9_EM | ecosystem: Host-associated > Plants > Roots > Unclassified | place... | reverse complement strand
ATATAATATATTGTTTCATATTGTTTCAATTGTGAACATCAGAAATATAAAGAATTAAAAGAATCAAAAGTGTGTCTGAGTATTACCCAAGTAACTCTCAGGACATTTCACTTCTCCTTAAAAGACTCCCAGGTACATCTCAGGTATCATGCACTAGGTAATGTTGCTTTCAGAGCCACCTGTCGTACTTGAGTACTTGGCTACTAAAGTGGCCCTAAGTGGCCTTGGGTGTACTTAAAGTTGCCTGAGTAACCATGTAATTTTCCTGATGGTGACCAAATGGTCAATGCCTATTTGGATCAGTTCTGAGACCTCATATGCAATGCCAAGTACTCCGATCCAAAGACTATTGTTGTTACGATTACTTTACCTAACGCTCAGGTAATTTAATTTTTCCGCATCATGTGATATTCCACTGTGACCTGCAACATCTGTCACAACCACATGACCATAACGATGGCCTCTGATCAACATCTGATACGCCCGCGATGTTCCACAATCGACCCCTAGTCTCGATCCCGATCTGATCCCGACTACTGCCTCCAATCATTCTTCGATTGCGATGCCCGACCATCACCCCGATCTACTTCTATTGACCTGGCTCGTCACTAGTTGTCCTGACAACCATGATCATCCCTGATCATCTTCCATGCCACCGACTTACACTAGACATCCCCACCAACACATTCATCAACACGATGTCTGCCTTATCCAACACTGCCCTTAGCCATGCACCCGCCGCTGCCTCTTGGTCTTGCTCCGCCGCCTAGGCCCCACACCTGCATTGGACCAACACTCCATGTCCATGCACTCTGGCTCTGCATCTGCTTATCCCCAGCACCACCTCTGGCCCTTCTATGGCCACCCACGTATGCATGACGACATCATGCAACCCCTACCTTGGCTCCACCCTTCGGCCTCGCCCTTGCTCTCGGCCATGCCCTTCGGCCCTGCCTGCCCTCGGACCTACGACATACGCTCTAGCTGCACGCCTACGTATGCATGACGCCCATGACGTCACCTATGACCATGCGCTCCACACAACATCACCATGCATCACCTTCGACTAACGGCATCACCTATGACGTGCCCATCACGATGTCACCCTACAACACCATGATATCATCACATGCTCCACAATGACATCATACGACATCACTATGTCATTCCATGACTCGCTCTATGTCATGACGAATGCCTGACATCACGATGACATCATTGTTCCACATGATATCATCCTGACTCCACGATGACTCGCCCTCGTCATTGCAGATCCTCCGCAATGAGGTTAAACTAGATGCTCCGTTGTGAGCACAGCTAACAGGTTAGCACCTTTGGAACTTGCACCCGGGACTGTGGATCCTGGCCCCTCCATTGGCCCTGTGGCACCTTTCCCCTTTAGACCCGCTCATGCTGTCATGACCCTTGCCCTGGATCTCTGATCCCCATGACATCATACCATATGCTTTGGACTACTATGCTTATGGACTATTACTCCACATTATGTCACCCCATTTTGTCATCTCCACATTATGCCCCATCTCCTTTTATGTAGATAAGATCTGGCGATATGACCTTCCTTTTGTATATAAGGTTCGTCTTTTACAGTAGCTAGTCCTTAGCTTATCATACCTGCACTACAGTATGCCTATGCTACGGTAGACCATGGACTCGGTCATTACCTAGCAGGTTCGTCTGTATAGACATTATGTTGTGTCCCAGCAATCAACGTGCCTTCTCGCCCTCTCATCTTGTTGTCGTCTAAGTCTTGCCTTCGCCTTCGCTCGGCTTTGACTTTAGCCTTGAGCTCGCATCCGGTATATCAGCATCGACATGTGGACTGCGCAGCAGTTCATGAAGGACTTGACTTATTGATTCACAGTGTCTGGCACTGGATCATGACGTGTGATAGACGTCATTGATTGCGCATGTGACTTGTGTCTAACAATAGACACTCGAACATAACAATTGTGGTCAAGTTTATAGATGGAATGGCTGTGTCAGCTGTAGCCAGCCATTTTTCAGCCATCTCAGCCATCATTTCCGGCTGGCCAGCTTACTCTGAAGCTAAATATAGAACGGCCTGGACCGACTTCGGCTCCAGCTGGCCATTCAGCCACTCAGCCACCTCAATGTATCTAAAAATAAAACAGTATACAAAACCTCAAGTACAGATTCTACAGCATAATAAATTACAGTCCATCAAATACAGAATGACAATATATATAATCTGGGTTGTCTTCAAATGCGAGTGATTGAGCATACTGGATAAATTTCATGAGTCCGGATGGAATGATTTCAAAGAAGTGTTTGCAAAGCTCTTGTTTTTGGCGGAGAACTGTGGCATGATGGTGACTGGGGTTCCGATTTGAAATGCCTTGCCAGGGAACTTTGCCAAGATGTAGATATAGAAGGGTATACCCCAGGGATTCCAAGTCATCTCGTTGTGTTTGTTGAAGTCCCATATGTGAGTTGATGGATGTATAACGGATGGTCCCGACAAGATCAAGACCTGTGATAAGCAATGTGTGTATGTGGGAGGTGTTATCATGAAAATACTGAGCCAGGCCAAAGTCAATGAGGTATATGCGCCCATCAAATCTGACCATGGAATTTTCGTGTTTGATGTCATGATGAATAAGGTTCTGGGCATGAATGCCTTCCAATGTGTTGAGCTAGAGAAGTCTGTCAATATCTTAAGATTTGAACTCACCATCTGGTCAGCAAATGACATCACTATTTGGATGTCAATTGGAGCTCCTCTAACTAATCCATCCAGGGAAACCTCATGGCAATCGATAACCATCACATTGAATGGTCCCTCTATTGTATACCAATAGACCTTCGAAATCCCTGGACAACCAGTCATATCCTTGTAGATCCCATATTCATGGAAAAGATCGGCGTCGAATCCTTTGTAACGCTCTACCTTCAGTGCCACTTTCTTTTGTGTTTTAATGTCCTTGCCTAAATATACACTGTCTAATGTATGGTTAAGTCAAAAGGTAAGGTATTTGAGAAATACTTGCCAAAGGTTCTGGAACCCAGTAGTCTCCCCACTCTATATTTTCCAGACACACGAATGATGGGGAATTCCAGATGACCTTTCATTGGAAAGTTTTGGCTCATTGGGGGAGAGTAATATACAACAGGGATGATAAATAGGTTATACAAGTGTTGTGGGTTGAAACAAGTTTACCAGCTGGGAATCAAACGGAAAATTGAACTTTCAGTCTCACAGTCACGTGAACGGTCAGATGATATTGTCTACGTGACAACTATGCAACACGGGATTTATGTTTCTTGACAGCCAGGACCTTGATCTCAGATCTGTGGTGCTCTCCTTCAAGAAACTTGAGATCAAAAGCTGTCTTCCCATTCTCCTGATATGTTTTCCCTAGAGATGATCAGCTTCCACAAAACAAACAATATGAATATAACTTACAGGGTAGCCACTCAGACGATGGCAAATCATCCTTCCACTGAACCGTGCAGCCTTCATCCATGTCCATGCATAGACTGTCTGAGGATCTACCTGTCCTTTGACCCCAGAGCATCTCAATTGATCTATCACATTTCACCATGTTGGATATCTGGGCCTTCAACATCCACGGAGCACAGTGCGGTGCACCTTCGAGGCCTTGTGCCTTGGCTTTGTCTTTGTACCCAACAAGAGATTCAAGCAGATTCACCAGATACTTTGAAGGTAGGTCCTGCACAACCTCACCATCCAGGGTCTTGACAATGCACAAGTCATGAATCCATCCAAATATGGTGAGCACTACACCACGGGCATAGCAAATCGCCATGCACTCATCTCCTGGAATATCATTCTGATCAAAATCTTTCCATAACTGGAGTTGTGCTCTCATGGTTGGGTCCTCCTCGGCTTGGTTGGGTGCACTATATGTCCTAAAATTGAGGACATTAGCAAGGACTGCAAGAGCACAGCTGGAAATCAAATCCATAAGACCCTGGAATGTTTGAACATTGGGCAGGTGTAAGTGCTCATCATCTGAAGTTTTGATCAGGAAGTGAAATGAAAAACAAGCACCAATAATACCGCTTGCACTGAAGGGATGCTGTAGTAATCTGAGTGCCCAGAAGACAATAATACGACGCAATAATTCATGAGAAGGATGATGAAAGGTCTTTGAGATGAAGTTACTAAGAATGAAGGTGTGTACCAGGCTTTCAACAGTTGCTTGCATTTGAGATGCACAATAGAAGTGACCACCGTGGATTATTGTGTTCTCGACACCATAGACATAGTGGGGTACACCTGGGTGCATTAACCTATACAAACATCAGAGACTAACAAATATAAATATGAAGAGAAATACAATTGATCCCCAGGTCTCAGGACCATTGCTTCCAAACCATACTGTGCATTTTTCAGAATTTTATCAAGCTGAAACTGGTCACCATTGGTGAACAAATTGGTACTCCAGAGGGGAAGATCAGGGGATGGACGATATACAATCCACACCTTCTTTCCACACATAACCTGCATGAAAGTAGAGAACCCATCACTGTCAATATGCAAGGATGTGAAAGTATGGGCTGTCGCTGCTAAACCCCACTGCACATGTTCTGTCGGATAAGGTGTAGTGACAGTTCCGCAGCACTGTTTTCCATGAACATAATCCCATGCAACCATGTCAGTAGCATAGGAACAGCGATCCCATTGTGAATCCTTCCACATCGGAAAGTCTAGGCTGTTCAGGATTTTACCATTGGATCTTCCATTCGTCAAAATATCCCTGGCATGGCCAGTGAGTGTGGCAGGCTGACCATTGGAAAGTGAGTAGTCTAATGCAAAACATCACTGAAATAGCAATCATAGGTAGTTTAGTTCGTACCTTGAATGGATACCAGCCTGTCCAAGGAACACAATGTGTGTAACCCAGCTTCATCAAATTTCATGTTGGGATGTGGACAGCCCGTAATAAGGATGTGTTTGAAGCGCAGTTGTTCCTGAACCCGGGATGCTGACATGGCTCAAAATTCATCATATGGCAAGATATCAAAGGCAGACATTTCAGGATCGACAATATGCAGCGGTTTACCATTATGATAAGTTGCTTCTACGTGGTTGAAGAATTCCTTCACCTGATTACTATGTTCAACAAACTGAAGCTTGTTGGTTACTTGGAAAAACAAGGAGAAAAGGCATAGCCTACATGAAATTCTGGGATGAACTGGTGCTCGGCTCTGCTTGTATCAAAAGCCCGTAGTTCTGAGTTGCATTTGACCCTACATACATCTTCTGTGAGTTCAAGATTTGGTTCCTCCTGCTTGATCTGCCAAACTGATAAGTGCTGAAAAGGAAAAATGAAATATGCTTACAAGATCTTTGACCATGCTAGGCTCCCAGAGGGAGGCATACAGATCAACATCGATAACTTCATGCAACTCCATTGAAGAGTTTGAATCCGAATTCTCCCCATCTGATGATGGGCTCAACACAATGTGACGAGGTTTTACTGGACGATTGACTAAATCAGTGATATCTTCATCATGATGTCGAGAGGCACTTCGATTACAAGTAAGTCTCCCATCCATCAGGTTGTTGTTGAGTGAAGGAGACACTGTCCAACCAACACCAGAATGTTGAGTGTGCCGTCCCCCATTCCGGTCAATCCCCAAGCATCCACTTGCATATCATCATCATCACTGGCTGCATTTGAATCTAATGGAGATGAAGAACCCCCAGCATCAGGACATTGCATGTCTTGTCCACCACCTTGTTCCGTCCCCATATCATCGATTTGCATATCATCATCATTCCCAGGAAGAGAATCATTGTCGCGGTTTTTGTGCTCATCATTTGGACCTTGGTCATCAAGTGGTCGATGAGATGGACTGTGAATGGCTCCTGCATTCTGTGGCACCTCTTCAGAATCAACCTGGCTCACACCATCTTCCCCAGCTGGGTTGTCACAGGGGGGAGATTCCTCATGACCAGCACCTGCTGCCTTGTGTCTTTCTTCTAAGCATTTTTCGCCCCATGCAGTCATTGGCAGTGACTCATCACGGGGTGCCGAGGAAGTGGAAGTGAGTGGAGAAGAGAATACTGGGGAAGAAGCTTCCCTAGGATGTTTGGGAGTGTCTTTCCTTCGTGCATGGCTCGTAGTGTCTTCGTTGGCAATGCCAGAAGGTGTAGATATCAAATGTGATTGGCCAGGCAAAGCCATCACAGGATCAGGCATAATCAGTGGACTAGGTCCTAGCATACAGCAAAAGGTTTAGCAGAGAGTTGGTTTTTGGGAAATACACTTGCCAAGTGAGAACCATGTTCAGTCAGAATCGGTAGACAAAGCTTGTTCGATTTGATTCCAAGGCAACTGATCAGAGAGATGCTGAAGAAGGTTGAGAGGATCGAGTAATCCTGATGCGAGGGAAAAAAGAGTTCTCCAAATGGCCATCTCAACGTCAAGAATAATCTTGGGTTTCTTATTTCCAAGGGATTGACTAATACTGAGCATCGTGTGTCAGTTGTAAGATTTCTTGAAAAGTTGAACTGGTAACAGAAGATAGATAGGGGAAATGAGCAATGCCAGATGGAGTGGTGCATGCATACACAACATGCCATCTGCAGATCCATGTGACGCTGAAATTCTGGCCAGAAGGGTGGTCAAGTCTTTGACATCGTCCTGATCAGTGGCAGAAAGGTCATTTCTGTGATTGACTAAGATCAAAACGAGTGGAAAGGAAATGAAACTGACACTTGAACCAAGCTGGATATATCATCAGGTAAATCTGGGCATACATCAGGTGGAAAACGAATATCCTTCATGCATGCAAGATGCATTGTGGCAAAGAGGAAATTGGCTTTGATGGAAGTGTAACTTTTCATGTTATTGTTGCATGCAATGAAGCGAAGGAGGCGGAAGGCTGGACTATAATTGTAGGGGTGTGCCAAAAGTGCAACTAGTTGCTTGGCTTTACTGAGTATCTTCTGGAAATTGAGCAACATATCAGGCCAGTTGCCGAGCTTGTCGAGCCCCTGCACCAAATTCAGATAACAAAAAATGACGATGAAAACAGACTTACTTGGAACTTAGCATTTACTACATGATATGAGCCTCTTTCAATGCTCCCAGCATGACTGCCTCCACCCAACAAACCCAGTACATCCACCAAACGATAAGCACATACCATGGAACAGAGCTTTGAAACTTCATTCGCATTTGGTGCTCTCAGCGTGGCCAGAACAACTGCTGATGACCCAGTGAACTGTCCATTGAATAATATGCCCAAGCTACATTGGAGTTTCAGAACAGGTTCCTGGCCACAGAACTGATTGAAGAGTATGGATTCGTATTTCCAGAGGGACTGTACAAAAGTCTACAAAGGAATGTTAATCAAATATATATATAATGAATAAGCTTACAAGGAAATCCTTGTCATGATCTATAGCTTCTGAAAAGTCTCCTTCATAAAGGGTGTTTGAATACCAGAAAATGCAGCCAAAGTGAGAGATATCATGCGCTTGGGCGTCATAGCGACTGTTGCGGGGTCAGAAAGGTGTAAGATGGGGAAATGGGGAACGCATGGGACGACATGATGCCTGACATGGTGAAAAGGAAATGCTCAGAATCAATCCGAAAAGTAAAAAACGGAATTCCCATGTCAACACAGTCATGTGTTTGATGCGCACAGACCGAGGTACAATGATGGATTAATAAGCAAATGACTGACATGTCAGTTGGTGATGTCATATATTGTACACTTAGCCCAGAGAAGGTAAAAGAATTGTAAAGATTGCTGAAGCATAAGCATCATCACCTCAGCCTCGTTCCTCATACTTCTGTTCCAAATTCCTGGGCTCCCTTGTGTTTCTTTTCCATGCCAAATGTTCAGTTGCGGATATGTAACAGTAGCGAAAGAAATCAGTGGGGGAACACTATTCAGAAACCAGGGTAAAACCTAATAATAAATGAGGGTGGAACATAATAATAAATTAGGCTAAACTAGTCATCATTGCACCAAGGGGAGATACTAATTCCATATCATTTGCACCAAGGGTACATACTATAAATAGCGTATCGTTGCACTGAGGGTACATGCTATCAAAACAGTATGATTTGCACCAAGGGTACATACTGTTAATACCGTATCTTTGCACCGAGGGTACATCCCATTAATACTGCATCCATTGCACTGAGGGTACATTCTATTAATACATTTGCATAGAGGGTACATGCTATGAATACCTTTGCATTCGCGGAAAGAAGACCTTGTTATGGAAATCCTTCCTTCTTATAAAAATGATCAGACAGTTTCTTGATCAACACACCCCCCATCACATTCGATCATGGCACCTCACAAGGGAGCAATCATGAAGACTACAAAATGTTTGGCTGTGAGTATTAATCGTCATTACAATGAATCCACTCTAATGTGACATCTCAGACTGTGGCTGATCAGAGCGATGATTCTGGCAAAGAATTCGCGCTGATAGTAGTCGATCCAAAGCAATCAACTTCAGACAGCGCAACGAAATGCACCAGATCCCAGAAGACATCCAAGAGAAAGGCTTTTGATATTGTGCATTTCTTTGTCATTGTTACCCATGAGGATGGAGAAATGAAACATATTTGCAAGGAGTGTGGGTAAGTAATAGTATCTCATTCGGTTCTCACTGATAGAGAAATTAGAGACAAGTACAGATATGACAAGGTTAAGAAGGTTGATAACTACATCTATGCTACGACCACTGCAACTGGAAATCTTCGAGGTCACCTCCAGAGGGTTCATGCCAAGCTCTACGACAGGACATGTGAAGAAAATAAATGGAATTATAAGCCCAAGGTGATGGCGGCAATTGTTGGGGCAAATCGAAAGTCAGAGCTTTCTGCCTTTTTGCCAGAAACATTCCTTGACTACCTCATTTGTTTCATAATGACTGATGATCAGGTATGTTGATGAATTAGATTCAGGCAATATTCTCATGCAGGTCTATAGGCCATCCGTCTGGTTGACTGTCCTGAGTTCCATGACCTGTGTATGCTTCTGAGGGAGGACTTGGACAACAAACAAATTCCGCATTGCCATAAGTTGCATGAAGGCATCATCAATCAGTTCAAGAAGGAGTTCGCTAAATTGAAGGTGGAACTATCAGTAAGATTTCTTTCTTTCTTTCAAAAACGTTGGCTGATTGTATCAGCAATCTGTGGGCAAAATTAGTTTGACGGCTGACATCTGGTCCAATCAAAAATTGCTGGCTTTTCTTGCGGTGACTGCACATTGGCTGTCAATCAACGATGGCAAGCTTAGTCTCTGTGCCACCTTGATTGGTTTCCACCACATGACTGGAAAGCATTCCAGTAAAGCGATTGCCGATGCCCTTGTTCTAATTTTTGAGTGCGTTGGTATTCTCAACAAGGTATGTGGTAAATAATTTATTTGCCAATTTCTTTGACAAATGTATAGGTTGGACATATCACTATGGACAATGCCAGCAATAATGACGCAGCTATGATGGAGCTTCAGGTGATTCTGGCAGAGAAGAACATCAAGTTCAATGTTCAGCAGCAACGAATTTGGTGCTATCCCCATATAATCAACATCTGTGTCTCTCACATTGTGAAGTCTTTGGGAAAGGTCAATGATGAAGGTGTGGAAGACGAGGTGGATGATACTGATGATGAGGATGAGGGGATTACAATGGCGACAACAATGACGAGAATGAGGATGAAGGTGAAGGTGAAACTGACACAGTGATCGTTAGCAAGTATGTGGAAGAAGACGAACTCCTTAACTGGTTCAAGGCCAAATGGAACCCTGTCAACATTGCTCACAAATTCATTCACACCGTGCGGGCCTCAACTCAGAAGCGCAAAGGATTCCAGATGACCATCACGATTGGAAATCAAACAAAGGCCTTCAAAGATGAAGAGGGCAACATTATCTGAGTAAAGGAGGTCCAGCTTCTCTGTGACATCAAGCATTGTTGTGACTCCTTATTCATGATGCTCAAACGCATGAAGGAGTTACAGCCAGTAAGTCATTGTTTACTCATAGCAAAATATGGTCAACTCAACATTGACAGGCAATCGAATGTTATTTGAAAACAGACATCAGTCACTTGGCCTTATTGACTGACAATTGGGATGTGCTGGATGGTCTGCAGGTCGTTCTTGAGGTGAGCATATAGTTTGTTCAATTTAATGTCCAGGTTCCAACCAAATTTTACAGGCCCCTCATGAGGTTCAACAGATTATGTCCGCACATATGACACCCGTTTTGTCTGGGGCTATCCCATCATTAGAGCTTTTCATGATGCAGTGGGAAAAACTGGGCAATGAGCATCTTAATCTGAAGGCCTGGACAGATATCAGTCTCAAGTGGGCCACCAAATACTACAAATGTATGGATGATACCAACACTTATATGATCTCCATGTGTGAGTTTTTGTGCCATAACAGATTTCATTTTTTTTCTGAATCTTTGATGCAGTCATCAACCCTTGTATATGCTTCTCATTTGAGGCAGAGTGGGACAACCACTATATAGATATGGCAAAAGAAATGATTTTGAAAGTTGTAAGTAAAGACAAATGCCTGGAATATAGTATTCAATGCGCTTCTTGCAGATGAGATGATACCATGGCAAACAAATTCCTCTTGCAGTCCCACAAGTCCCTGCTTCTCCCGTCAAACCAGTACCAGCATATATGAAAGCCATGTCCAAATATCAGCTGAAGGGAAAGCCAACTCCTGTCATTGGTCAAAGCCAGAGCACTGAAGACGAAGAGTTTTCCAGATATAAAACTGGATCTCTTTCTGCACCTGACACTGATCTCATTAATTTTTGGAAGGTATGTGTATCAAATTATTGTGACGTCCTATTTACATTGTTTGATTCCAATAGCTACATCAAAAGGAATATCCTCGACTATATGCCATTGCGCTGGACTACCTCCCCATTCAGGCATCATCTGTTCCATGCGAGCACGTCTTCTCATTAGCTGGCGAAACAGATATAAAGAAATGGAACCAACTTTCACTGCAACTGATGGAGGCCCTTCAAGTCTTGAAGTTCATCTACAAGAAGGAATGGCTCCATTTCACACATTTCTTCCCACCCACTCCCGAATGCACTACAATATTGACCTTGGAGATTTGTTTAATGCAGACAAAGAGGCTGAGATGGAGGCCACAGACCACATGCTCAGCATTTGTTCACTAGATGACTCAGACGAGGAGCATGTTTAATGTGGGTGTTGTAATAAATCTGGCTAGCAGCTCATTTTGTATTTTCAAATGTGAAATTAAATGTTTCTGACACAATCTCAATATGAAAAAACAAAAAAGGAAGTCCTAATTCTGCATGGTGAAATTTTGTCCTTGGATCATCAACATTTGAACATCCCGAATAAATGAATTTTCTGAAACGAGTCACACATCATCACTTTGGAAAGGGAGGTTGATACATGCCTATGCAACAACCACCCCAATGTCTTCTTCCCCTTGTGCAGTTTTTTTTTCAATTGAATAATAAGCAGGATAATTATTGATTATCCAGCTGACATTCATTCAGGTATGGGAATTCAGTACCAATATTTGATTATCTAATGTGACCAATAGGTGGTTCGTTTTGCAGTTTGGCATTTTTGCACAGTGAGGCCGATGTGATTTGGATGGTAACACCACTGATCAGGCGATATCAATCAATCTTTAAAATTACCAAATGAACAGCCCACATTGATGACATAATACTAAAATGTCACCAACCAACTAGTTGGTCACTCAACAGCAAAGGCCGAACTTCCAGTAATAATAATATGATATCACTGGTCGACGGGTCGGTCACTTCGGCAAATGCTGACATTTTTACTACTGTCCTATTTGTTGTCTCTGATATGTGCATTCATTTCTTCAATTCTCCAGGATATTTTACTTCATCAGAAAATGCACCCTAAAAGGGCCACTCTTGCGGTTATGCCATTCAATGGGAGATGCCCAAAAAACAACCTGCTCCCAGTTGTCTCCCACTATCCGAATTTCTCTGTCCTTCAATAACCACCCACCTTCTTCCTGATGTCACAACCTGCTGTGATGAGCACTGTTATCAGGGAGATATTAAATTCAGTGCAGTCTTATGGCATTCCTAGAGGGTGGTGTAAAAGTCAGAAAATCCAGCTAAGGAATTGCTGTCTGTCCTAAGTTTCTACAAAAACAAAGTCATGTGGGCAACACATATGAGCATATACCATTGCAGTTTTCACACCAATATTGAAAGATAGTGGCGCTGACCTGGTGAAAGAATAGGCAAATGTCCCAGGATCACATCATTTGAATTTTCCCATGTGCTGGCCCATCATCAAATTCACACAAAGGCAATCCCAAACAAATCTGCTGGCATTTGAATCCATGCCGGGACAGCCGCTTACTGCTGGCTCAGCCAGCTGCAATCGGCGCGGCTCGGCTGCCGAACATATGGCTACACCGGCATCTTTGGTCACCTAAGCTGCACTGGCCACAGGGAATCCTGGCTTGGCTGATGGGTGCCGGCCGCTTCAAGCTGAAGCTATTACATCTATAGATCGAACACAATCTTGAGGGGAAAACAACAGCCTTATTCCAACATGCGTATATCGAATCGATTATTTCCCGTTTCAATTTCGATGATTTGAAACCATCCTCAATTCCAATGGACCCATCAGCACCTATATTGAAGAGTCAGTGCCCTACGACACTAGCAGAAATTGTGCGAATGAAGAATGTACCATATCGAGAGGCAGTTGGCTCTCTCATGTATGCAGCAATGGGAACTCAATGATATCGCATTTGCAACCTCAACTGTGGCACAATACATGGATAACACAGGCTGGGAGCACTGTGAAGCAGTGAAGAGGATCTTTCAGTATCTGAAGGGAATGAAGGACATGAAGCTGGTATATGGAGACAGGAAGATGAACCTGAAAGGTTTTGTGGACATGGATGGAGCTTCACAGGATCACTGACAAGCCATATCAGGCTACATTTTCATGGTGGATGGAGGGGCCGTGTCATGGTCATTGAAGAAGCAGGAGTTGGTCACGTTATCAACAACAGAGGCTGAGTATGTGGCAGCGACACATGCTGCAAAGGAAGCAGTATGGTTGCGCCGATTAATTGGAGAAATTTTCTCACCACCCAAGGAACCCACCACTCTGCATGGTGACAACAAGTCAGCGATCGCGCTTGCCCATGGTGGTCAGTACCATGCAAGGACAAAACATATCAATATCTGATACCACTATATCCAGTACATTATCAAAGCTGAAGCAATCAAGTTAATCTACTGCCCCACAGAAGAACAAACCGCAGACATACTCATCAAGGCATTGCCTAGCACAAAGGCTAAGCATTTTGCAATAGCAATGGGACTTCATACAGTTTGAGGGGGAGTGTTGAATATTGCTGCTGCAATCAGCACAGAGTAACTGTGGGACAGCTCTACTCAAAACCTCCATCAGTTGGTTATTCAGTTCCCACACTTATTTATAGTATATAGCAGACTAGACATGTCGTGCCACCTCAGTTCTTTCTACAAGTACTGAGGTGAGCACACTCTTAGATACATTGATTATACTATACATATAGTTATCTATTTCAATATCAGATCCCCTGCTAGTTGTGCATTTGCTGTGTTCGCCTATCGCAGTTGCCCTTACAGTTTTGATATTCTGATAAGAAAAAGGCGCCCAGCAGACATAAAAGGACATATGTATTTTGTAAGATGAACAAATCAGTCTTGAACTTGAAACTCAAAGAATGGTTCAGTTGGCATGAAAGAAATTTTGGTAGATCACGAACCACACAAGGAAGTTCAAGGACAAGAATGATACTGTGCGAAAAGAGTCTCAGCTAGTATGTAACAGCTTCAAGTCTCATTCAGTTCTTCATTATGAGGGTAGTTCAGATTGAACATTCTGTGTAAAGATACATGTCATGTTACTTGTTTCCATTAATTGATAATATTTTTTTTAAATTATTATTATATCTGCTTAGGAACATCTAGTGATTGGCAGGGGTAACCCTGGGGTCACACCAGGTCTACCCCTACCCTTACCCTCAGAAACCCTTACCCTTGTCCCAGGGTAAGGGTTTTCTCAAGGGTAGCAAAATGACTACCCTGACCCTTACCCTTCATACTCTTACTTCTTACCCTCAAGGGTTTTGACCATTTTTTCTTCTTAAAAGTTGCTAATATGATAAATATCACTTGGTTTATTATCAATTTGATAATAACTAGCTGGATTCTATGTGTTTTCATTGAATCATAAACAATTGAAATATAAACAAAATTAGCCTAAATTCTAGTTTAAATAGTGGAAAATATAATATATTCAAACCCTTGAAACCCTTGTCAAGGGTAGGGGTTTTTCAAGGGTAGCCAGATGCCTACCCTGACCCCTACCCTTACTATCCTTACCCTCCAACCCTGAGGGTTTGCCATACCCCTGCCAATCACTAGGAACATCTTCACACCCCCCCCCCCCCCTACTCCCTCCATCTCCTGAATGTTGCCAGAGAAAGGATTCTCACACACCATTTTAGACATACTGAGAGGCTTTTATTTACATATGGTATCTTGTCAACTGTACCCATAGTTGTAGAAAATTGCACAATGTCAGAAAGTTGGAAAATGCCTGATCAAGCCAATAAGGTTGATATTAACAGCCATGCATGATCAGACCTAATTAGAATTGAAGTCAGCACAAACATGGCAGTCTATCTGATTAGACAGTCACCTAAATAGAATGTGAAAAGTTTAACAGGCCACTTGCTTAATCAGTCACTAGTCACTTACCATACTATCTAATAAGTACACTGTAAGGCCGGCAAGCGGCAATGCCCACAACCGTTAGTTGGGCCTATGATATATTAACGTTTTTTTTCGTTATATTTGTCTTGTTACATTATACTAGATTGGTAGCATGCCGTGCATCTTTTCGAGATGCTGCGGCCAAAAAATAAACGATAAGTGAGATAAAATGGCTATAGGGTTGATAGATTATCGAAATATGAATTGTGATCCAGGGTCGTTTTGTCAACACCTTGTCCATAATCGATGATGAATTCGAAGTTTCGATAATATTGACGGAAATTTCCTTTTAACCAATGGAGAGCATGGAATATTTTCTGTCGAGGGATACGACCTAAGTATCGCATAATGTTTCAATGTGGAACACCATTGTCTTCCGGTCTGCATCGTAGTATTCGGAAATGGAATTGGTAGGTCAGGTTTTTGACGATAATCCTCAAATCTTTAACTTTTAGATTGTAAAATAAATGTATATCGAATGAAACTTACGAAGAATCTCGTAAAGACATTATAAATACTTCGACTCGAACGCAGGCTCGTCCTTCGAATTCAGCATGATAAAAGATGTCGAACTTTTCAGTGTCGTCGTCGAGGTTAGTAGGCATTATTGAACGAATAATTTCACATGAAATTCGTATCAGTATGATATTAGGAATGGAAATGTGACGTGTGGTGGAGTTGCTGACTGATTTATGATCGAGTTTTCAATTATTGCTTACTCATTTCAGATTGACGTTTATAAATCCCGAAACACGGTCGAAAGTAACATGAGTGTGATGTTTTACTTGTTACGATGAAGCATGAGTCAATACTGGTACATAGTTATACAAGTTGTCAGTCATTTAGGGAAGGATCAGTCAGTGTGTGAGTCGGCGAAGTTGTATGGGATCCAGATATGGTAAGTGCCATTGTGGTCGATGTCGACACCAATGGCGTTGACACTGAGAAGGTTGATATCAGGAGCTGTGCAGAGCGTAGCAGATCACTGTCAGTGGAAGAGTGTGAGTAGCGTGAGGATTTCAGGTATACGTTACTTACTGAGAGGTGCAAGGTAGGAGGAGATGTCTTTTTAACGTGGTAGACCACGCTGAAGTGATCGGTGTGTGTGGGTACCGTTGGCTGTGGCATGATGTGCGTATGGGTGGTTGTTGGATTTTGGTGATTGTGGGTATTTATTTACATCGTGTTGGAGTGGTGGGGTTGCTGACTGTTTCGTGATCGATGTTGCTTACTACGTCGGTCATGGGTAGACCAATGTCATGTGAAAAATCTCTTTTAGATTATGGCTGACGAGCAGTTCGACATTTCGTGCCGAACTGCTGCTGTGGGATGGAAGATTTATTTTTCATTACAAGTAAATGGGATACAAGAGTAATATGAAAGTATAGTGAGGAACCGTGTATGGTTAAGACGAAGGTTCATCGTACGTTATCGGTATTGAGAAGGACATTTTGTGTTTGCGAAAGAAAAAGAGAAACAGAACGAGAAAGATACAGGGCATAGAAATGTTTATGGTTAAGATGAAGGTTTGTTGTACGTTACTAGTATTGAGAAGAACGTGTTTGTGAAAGGAAAAGAGAGATAGAAGAAACAGAACAAGAAAGAAACAGGGCATAGAAAAGAGAGGTTGAGATACGTAGCATGTAGTGACATGTTCAATTTTAATCGGCGTCCATAGCTGATTTTTCTGGGACTGTATGACATTCAATTGCTTTCCCTTTTTTGGTGGAGCGGTCGTTGGTCGTATATGGTGCAGTTCGTTTCCTTGCTGAGTAGAGAGCAAAGTCGTCAATGATGGAGATGTCTGTGGGTTCGGTTTTAGGTATGATTTCAGTTTCGGTCATCGGGGAGGGATCATCCTTTATAGGTTTAGCGACAACTGTGATTTTGTTGGCATTGATTTGGAAAAACTGTTGGGAAGACATGTGAGTTAGGGAGTACAATCTTTGAGTATGAAGGAGGGATTTACACGACGGAAGGCAGTTTGAGGTCCCCTGTCACTTTTAATGTTGTATACGTGAAGAGTGGCAGATACAAGGACGAGGGTGCCAGGTCGGAGGCGTTCTTCAAGGCGCCAAGCAGGAATGAGTTCATCATTGATGTTGCAAATGTCGTATTGGATGAGTTTGTCTCGTAATAAGTGAAACATGTTGGTAGAGTAATCTGGGAGAAGGGAGGGTTCATAAAAATTTCCTATTTCAACTACGAAATGGTTATGAGTGTTTGGCGCGTATTATAGAGAATATTCTTGCCTTTACTTTCGGAGATGGGTACAGCATTTGATGAGTTTGGCAAGGTAGCACCGTCGGGATCGCTAGTGAGGGGTTGTATTTCCGTAATAATGTTAGCTTGAGAGTTGGCGAGCATAGAGGGTGTCTATGTCGAGAAAACTAGGATTGTTTGTTTATAGGCAATGATGTAACTTACGCCAAATTTTTAGGTAAACTAATAACAATGAGGTCAAGAGGACATTTTCCGGGCGATTCATTGAGTTCTGCCGTGGAGTCGACCCAGTTACTCTGTCCAGAATTCATTGGTGTCTAAGTGATATATATGTTACACATTTGGTATGTCATTCGTTATTTCACTTACTTGTCTTAATTGTTGGTCTTCGTCTTTGACGACCTTTTTGATTTTGTTGAGAGGGGCCGTTTGATTGATGAATGCTTTTTCTGCAAGGATGTCCGAACCGGTTATCGCACGAAGGACAATAATATTTTTAGCTTTGGTCCCATCCATTAAGGGAGTGTCCTGTGAAGGTAGCGAAATTAGGCAAGGAATTTAGAGAGAGACGACGGAAATGTTTACTGGCGCGTTTCTTGGCGGTTTGAAATTGCCTTTTCCGTTAAGTAAAGTACTGTAGGTAGGACTAGCGATTTCTCCTAGAAGAGTGGGTTTGAATGTTGTTTTCGTATCTCGGTCTTGAAATTCCCAGCTTAGTTGTCCCTTTTTTTGGTGGTGATAGAATTGGTCGCCATAATTAAGTTTCCCAAGGAATCGTTGCATGTCGAGGACTACAGGCATGATGTCTGTTTTCAGGATGTGTTTTCGTTCTTCAAGTGTAGAGGTGTCGTCGGTGAACATGATGGTAGAAATGGAAAAGGGTGAGACATTGGCTTTAGATGCGGAAGTCGTCATGGAATGGTGGAAAATGTGATGACTAGTACAGATTTTGTCATCTTTTTCGGTTTTGATCAAGTAGTGGTGCATTTATTCCAGTGGTAAGTTTAGCGTCTGGATATAAATGGACTACATGGTGTGGGTGTGAAAAATATTGTTACTTCCCAAATCGTTTTTCGAGCGTCAATTTTATGGATGTGAAAGAAATTGATCGTAGTTGTATGACGTGTATCATTATTGTCCTTCTTTTCTTTTGTCAGTCTACGAGTGGTTGATGTTTTCTGAAAGGTGGTTGAACTGTTATTATTGATTGATCTTTTTACTATACCAAGTTTCTAATTTTTTTCAATTTGTGCATTCCACCTGATGATGCGTTTATGGGAAGATCGATTGGAGAAGAATTGAGGGTTTTTGTATGGAGAAATTCAAGCCATTGGAACTCTTTGCATAAGTCTTCCGAAATTCTGCTGGTTATCTTTGTTCTATGAAAAGGTCGAAGTATACAAATATTGTCGGAATTTTTGACCCTCGAAAGCATGACATAAACAGCTTCCGTACTGAAACAACTTTCCAGGTCAAGAATAGTGCTGTCTAATGTCGTTTCTTGGGATTTGTGTGCGGTTAGCGCAAACACCGGTGTTGACTGCGTTGAAATGAGCTGCGAACGTGGGAATGGGGGTGAGTAAAGGTTAATGTAGTCTCATCTGCAAGGATGGCGATTTCATGGTCTTTTAGATGTGGCAGAACAGGTCCAGATATTCTTTCTGCAAGAATGACACAAGAACGTGCGTGTCTGTAACCTTCACTATTGATCGTATAGTTTACTTTTTGGAGTGTGCCTACACATCCATTAACGATGCCGTGCTCTACATCATAATTTTGCGAAATCATAACAGGCATTCCTTTGCAAAGCGGAAGCATTCCAATTCGTTGTTCTGTTTTTCCTGAATGATATGACCACAGTTTCTTTCGTAAGTCTCTGTCGTCAATCGGTTGTCCTTTATGTTTATCTGTCGCATAATAGAAATGAAGCGGTTGCTTTGTGCGTGCAGCAAAAGCCTTTGCGCTCTCGATGTTGATACTATCTTTAACGTTGTTATTTGAAACAAGAATTGGGGATTGCAGTACTTTTCTGTGCCCCACAGGTACCGAGCGGTACGGAGCGGAACCAGTCAGATTCCGACCGGTTCCGACCAATTCCGATCGGTACCGCTCAGAATCCAACCGGTACCACTCAGAATCCGACTGGTTCCGCTTGGTACCACTTGGAATTGGTCGGAATCACTCAGTTCCAAGTGGAAATTTGATTAGCCATTCATAGATTAAAATCAGACAAACATTTGAAAATAAAAT
>Ga0307508_10002520_pt1 | contig 19294 bp, 27 predicted proteins | sample 9_EM_MG_FD_203089 | JGI IMG/M metagenome (GOLD analysis project Ga0307508, IMG submission 203089) | Populus trichocarpa ectomycorrhiza microbial communities from riparian zone in the Pacific Northwest, United States - 9_EM | ecosystem: Host-associated > Plants > Roots > Unclassified | place... | reverse complement strand
CCCCAAACACAACGTCTCGGTCGCCTCGCTTGCGACAATTCGATAGAACACCAGTGCCCTCGTCCTGGAATACTAACCCGACCTCGCCGACCGTATCTGGCACCAGTGCGCAGGCCCTCAACCGCCACCATTCTCGTTCCCACGCCCAAACCGCATATCAGACTTCTACTCCACCAATAACAATGATCGAACCGCCCCTGCAACAGAGCGACGAGATGAATAAGGACGGCCAGAAAACTCCTTCGATAGCCTCCTCCTCCACGGCTCCTTCTGCCGCCCCCTCCGTAGCTGGCTCTCCCGTCTTGCATCCTATGCCCGGCCAGCTCCCCGGTGGCGGCCTCCCCTCGCTCACGGGCCTTGTCGTCCCTGGTGCTGCGGAGAAGAAGTCCATCTCGTCGAGATTCCAGCGCATGTTTTCGCAGTCGTCGGACTGGAAACGCGACGAATCGAAGGCACGAGAGCGGGTTGCCGACGGCAACACTTCCGACACCGACAGCAGCGTACTTTCCGGAAGAGACAAGGCGGTGGATCGGAGGCCCTCAGTGCCCCAGAGGAAGAATACCTATGCCGGTAGTCTCTCCTCGCTGGAGAAGGCGCCTGGCAGCGCCGTGCAGCAACGCTACGTCGCCCATCCGGATGGCACCCACGAACACCACCTCCGGAGTGCGAAGCGTCAGGAGAAGCTTTCGGGAATGCTGCGGGATCTGCTGGGCGGAAGGAAGAGGGATGACGGGGCGGCGGAGCCGGATCGACTCAGCCTCATGTCCAATTGGGTGGATCAACTGAGGAGCGAAAAGGACAAACTCTCGGCGACAAAGGACAAACTCCCGGCGACCACGGACAAAAAAGGGGGGGCCAACACCACGGCCACGCTGGTGGAGAAATACGGCAAATGCCAGGAGGTCATTGGTCGTGGAGCGTTCGGAGTCGTCCGGATATCGCACAAGATCGATCCCAAGAACGGCCAACAGGAGCAACTCTACGCGGTCAAGGAGTTCCGCCGCCGCCCCCTGGAGTCGGCACGGAAATACCATAAGAGGCTCACCTCCGAGTTCTGCATCTCCTCGTCGTTGCGGCACCCAAACGTCATCCACACACTCGATCTCCTGCAGGACTCCAAGGGCGATTACTGCGAAGTCATGGAGTTCTGTGCCGGTGGCGATCTGTACACCTTGGTTCTGACAGCCGTCAAGCTCGAAGTCTCGGAGGCGGATTGCTACTTCAAGCAGCTGATGCGGGGCGTCGAGTACATGCACGAGATGGGAGTGGCGCACCGAGATCTCAAGCCCGAGAACCTCCTCCTCACCACCAACGGAGCCCTCAAGATCACCGATTTCGGTAACGGCGAATGCTTCCGGATGGCCTGGGAGAAGGAAGCCCACATGACGTGTGGATTGTGTGGATCCGCTCCGTACATCGCGCCCGAGGAGTACACGGACAAGGAATTCGATCCCAGGGCGGTCGATGTGTGGGCTTGCGGTGTGATCTACATGGCCATGCGCACCGGAAGGCACCTGTGGCGAGTCGCAAAGAAGGAGGAGGACGAGTTTTTTGACAAGTACCTGGAAGGACGCAAGGATGAAGATGGTTACGCCCCCATCGAGAATCTTCACAGGGTGAGTCGTCCTGTGGTCGTTCGGGTCTCGCCTTTCGCGTCATGCTAACCTCACAAGGCGAGATGTCGCAATGTCATCTACTCGATTCTCGATCCCAATCCTGCGCGTCGCATCACTGCATCCCAGGTGCTCAAGTCCGAATGGGGCAGAGAGATCAAGATCTGCAAAGCCGGCGAAGAAGGTCTGAAACTATCCAAAGACCAGTCTTGCTCAGCCACTCATCGCGAATAGGCTACTAGGAGCGCACACTTCCGGATCACCGGTTAACAATGGATGATACGGCGGGGGTAGCTGGGTACCATCGATATTACAAATCGTAATCTAGCTCCAGTTGTTACCTTCATCAGATTTCCTCCTACAACCATATGTAGCGTACTCGTCAGAAAAGGGTTCTCGATGAAACGATTCCCATGTTACGTTTCTTTCTTTGTTTACGGGGTTACATTTTTTTTTTTTACTGGGCAAAGAGATTTGGAATGGCGTTGGGATGGGGGCGGTTTCCTGGTGGCATGTTTTTTGGCTTTTTTTTTTCTCTCATCTACCCTTTTTCGTCCTTGTGTTATAATTTTCTCTCGTTTCATGGCCACTCGTTCATTTTACCTTATCGTGCAGTTGTTCTACTTTAGGAGGTACTTGATACATCTCCTGCAGTTCAGAGCATCATCGATTGGTTGACGTAGGTATGGGCGGGGGTTTGTGATGTTCTTTTTTCTTTTCTTTCCTGATGATGGATGCACCCTGTGGTGGCTTTATTGCTGGCGATTCTGAGACCGGTTTGTTTGGTTTGGTGTTGTGTTGTGTTGGTTTTGGTTGTGTGGTGGTGGTGAAGGGAAAGCTCTCGATCACGATTTCTTCTCGAATGTCCTGTTCATTGCGAATGAACGATCTTCTAGAGACAGAGCTGGACTGACGATGGTGATGAATGTAGAGTATGTGTACCCAATACGAAAGTTATAATCGCCCATCTTGGGCTATCTACCTACCAGCCTGCGTGAAAGCACAGTATTGTAGAGTAGTATCGTAGTATCTGTCCTTCCTTATGTAGATACACGGTATCCCCTCTCCATAGTGGTGCGCATCTAATTTTCTTAGGATGGGCCTGGGTGGAGGGCAAAGGGAAGATATTGCAACAAGCCGCCGCGCGCGGACTGCAGACTGGTCGCATGCGAATGATGATTAAACAAAAAAAAAAATCTCCTCCCCATAGTTATGTGTAGTTAGAGCCGAGAACGTCCAGCGCCCGTTAACTTGCATAGCTACCCCGCGCTCTCCTCCCACTCTGGAGAAAACCGGGTTCGACGCACAGGATAGGATTGCCACTCTACCCTACTCTACATATGCATACTCCATCTGCCCTGGATAGAATCCGTATCTATCGTAGAGTATGGTGGAAACTGGATTAGGTACGTACGGGCCCCGGGGGGGGAGCTACGTCAGCGAGCGGGCCCCTAAATAGTCTGCACTGCCACCCTTCTCACCTATGTACTCAAAACGCGCGAAGCCTCTTGTCGCCAGCCATCACCGCATACTTACCGACTACCATCACCATCACCACCACCGCCATCACACACTCCAACCTCCTCCGGATTCGTCGCGAAACAATCAGCATCCATACGAAAGAAGGGTGAGAAGACAAGAGAGAGAAAAAAAAACTAGCTGCACTGTTGCCATCATGAGCTGGGCAGGTATGGCGTTACCTTCATGTTTCCTTGCCCCCCCTCCCCGCTGATGCAGTGCGATCCCCTGCAGGCTTCAAGAAAACCGTCAACCGGACTACGGTCCAGGTGATGATGAAGGCTGGACAGATCGAGAAGACGAATGATCGCGACTACGAGGTCGAAGAACGGTGCGTCTGGCGGCGACGGGGAGGAGGGAGGGAGGGAGGGAGGGAGTGAGTGAGTGAGTAAAAGGTTGACAGATGAGATTTCAGACGCTTTCGAACCATGGAGGCAGCAGCTACCAAGCTGCAGAAGGAAGCTAAGGGCTATCTGGATGCGCTTCGAGGTCAGGCGGCACCACCCTCTTGAGAGCACACGGGTATATCCTTGGACCGGTCACGCTGATACTTCGATGTTGTAGCTATGACGGCATCTCAGATGCGGATTGCGGAAACGATCGATGCGTTCTACGGCGACGCGGGCACACGAGACGGTGTGAGCCGCTCGTACAAGCAGGCGGTCGAAGAGCTCGACGCGGAAACCATCAAGTCCCTCGACGGACCGTACCGCACCACGGTCTTGGAGCCCATCTCGAGGTTCTGCGCTTACTTCCCCGACATCAACGAATGCATCAAGAAGCGGAATCATAAGCTGTTGGACTACGACCAGATGCGGGCCAAGGTCAAGAAGCTCGTGGATAAGCCCGACAAGGACCCATCCAAGTTGCCAAGGGTAAGCGCGCGCGCTTCCGCTGGGGAGGGTGAGAGGTAGAGTGCTTGGCTGATGTGTTCGGTGGATGCGCAGGCGGAGAAGGAGGCGCAAATGGCGAAAGAGGTGTACGAAGCGCTCAACGACCAGTTGACGGGCGAAATACCACAGCTCATCGACCTGCGTGTGCCGTACCTCGATCCGTCGTTCGAAGCCCTGGTCAAGATACAATTGCGATGTGAGCAAATCCCCCCCACTTCCACGGCCTTCGCAGACTCTAACGGGTGACAGTCTGTGCCGAGGCCTACTCGCGCATGGCGCAAGTGCAGCAGTACCTGGATCCGGACACCCGCGAACAGTACGCGCAAGGCCACCTCGACCAACGGGTGGAGCAGGTTCTTCAGGAGATTCGCGACCTTAGTATAGCGGGGACCTCGTAGATTCGCCCATCCGGCCCATTGGGTTTGCTCTCATTTCTTGGGTGGGTTCTCGTTCGGCTGCATTTTGCTTCCGGTGTACGGGGACCGGTCGTTGCCCGACTGGCGGGTGTAGTTTCAATGATTTGCGCTTTTGCTCGCTGTGTACCTAGTGATATCGATTACGCAAGTGGAGAGCTCTCTCTCTCTCGCACTCTCTCTGTGAAAATGGAAGCCGCCAGATCTTGCAGACTTGTGATTCTCTACGACAAACAGAATGTGTGCGTTTGTGCTTGTGATATCCAGATCTGGGTCGCTACGATACAAACTCTCCCTCTCTCTCCCTAGCCAAAGCCAAGCAAGCAAGCAGTCACCGGAACAGCCTCGGCCTCCACCCCCTCCCCAGCTCCTCCTCCCTCGCGGCCTTCTCCTCGGCCATCCGGACCTCGTCTTCGATCCGCTGCCGTGCCCGGAGCACTTTGCTCTGCAGATAGAAGCTGCCGCCGTTGGCGGGCTCGTTGGCGTCGAACAGCCTCGCGAAGCGCGCCCAGACGACCTTCATGTCGGCGGTGCCGTTCTGCGGCGGCCGCACGTTGAGGATGCGACACGCCTCGGCCAGCGTCAAGCCGCCGGTGCGCGGCGAGGCCGAGTCCTTGGACGACGACGACGACGACGCGGCGTGCGTCCGTGTCGCGTTCGCTTCCGAGAGGAGACGGCGGTACGTTCGCTTCAGACGCGAGAGGATTTGGGCCTTTTTTGAATTTTGAATTTTGAAAAAAAAATTTGTTTTTTTTTTTGTTTTTAACATCGGATGAAGGGGGGGGTTATGTAAAAAAGATTGGGTTATGGCTGTCGGGGAAGGGGTGGGCAGGTGACTTACCATGATTCTGTGCTTGTGCCGGTTGGCTGGCTGGCTGTTGTATTGTTCTGCGGATGGAGTTTACGCGGAGGTTTTTTTTTTTTTTTGTTATGTGCCACCTGCGACGTGTACCACATCACGTGATTCTGCAGGTACTAGATGGATGGGATGGAGCATGGTAGTTACGGCCACATCTCAGCTCTTCCGTATACACACACCTTCAAACTTAGCGGCGGTGACGGGGGGGGGCAACGGCGGAAACCCCCCACTCTCTTCGTAACTGTCAACACACACACACACACACACACACTCACACAGAGACACACACAGAGACATACACACACACACACACACACACACACACACACACACACACACACACACACACACACACACACACACACACGCAGAGACAGAGCTAGGGAGAGAGAGAAGATGCGCCTCAAACCATCCATCCTGCTTCCGCTCCTCGGACTCGGCCCGGCCGACGCCCGCTTCGGCAGCGACAAGGTCCCGATCTCCAGCGTCAAGTCGCTGACGCTGCGCAGCGACCAGATGACGGCCGGCCGCCGGCTGGATCCCATTCCGCAGCTGACGTGTGTCGGCGGGGACGCAAAGGTCGGTCCTTCGAAAGGAAGGAAGGAGGGAAGGAAGCTGACCTCCCCCGGGGCTCACAGGGCCTCTACGAGATCGACGTGATGCGCTGCAAGAACATGGGCAGCGACTACGGCGGCGACGACGACGACAGCGTCTCGTGGAGCTGCACGGCCGACGTCCCCAGGTACTTCAAGCTCGGGAGCACCGACGTGCTCTGCGAGGGGTACGCCAACGCCGAGGATCGATACGTGCTCAAGGGTATGCGGAACGGGGAGCTCTTCCCCCCCGTCTGGATGGATGCTGATGGCGATGCGTGCGCGACCAGGCTCGTGCGGCGTCGAGTACCGCCTCATCCTCACCGACGAGGGGCTGCAGAAGTACGGCGGCGCGTTTTCGTCCTTCACGAATACGGGCCGTGGGGCCACGGGCGGTGAGCTGCGCCAACCTCCTCTACGGAATAAAAAGTAATAATGATCTGACGATGAACCTGTCACCCAGGCGACATCTGGTCCTTCATCTTCGTGATCATCTTCCTCGGCGTCCTCGGGACGATAATCTACAATGCCTGGACCAGCGCCAACGCGACTCCCGACGCCCGCCGCCCCCCGCCACGGCGCTTCGACAACGGGGGGCGTCCGTGGTTCGGCGGCGGCGGCGATGACCCCCCGCCGCCGTACGATCCTCGGCCGCCATCCGGGTACAAATCCACGTCTACGGCCAATGCGCCGGGCTGGAGGCCCGGCTTCTGGAGCGGCATGGCGGCGGGCGCGGCCGGGACGTATCTTGCGGGCCGGAGGGGAGGGGAGAGGGAGAGGGAGAGGGAGAGTGCATACAGGCCCGCCGATAATCGCCCGATGTTCGGAGGCGGCAGCGGCGGTGGAAGCAGTGCGTCGGCGGGGGCGGCAAGACACGAAACGACCGGGTTCGGACAGACCAGGCGTCGTTGAGTGGACGCAAGATAGGAACGAGAACAATGACAGTTATGATTCTTCACGAGTGAGGCTATTTGCATACGTAGAGTGCATCCCTGCATGACTTTTGAAAACTTAACCGCAATCCCCATCACACTTCCCAAGAACTTGAAAGTTCCCCCACCCCGGCACAGTCCCACCCACGATGGAGTTCCAAGCAGACGTTTTCGCTCAACAGAACGAGCGGTTCCTGCATTGGCTGCAGAATTCGCTCGGCTTCACCCTCAATCCCAAGATCGCGATCTCGGACCTACGCACCACCGGTGCTGGACGCGGCCTAGGCAGGTTCATTCCGAGCTCGACCGACCGACGGTGGGGGGGGGGGGGAAGGAGGGTTCGCCAGCTAACATCCGGTGGTGGGTGGGGGTGAGGAGGGTCAAACAGTCGCGCTCTCGCCTCTCTCCGCCGACGAAACACTGTTCCGACTGCCGCGCAGCAGCTGCCTCACGCTGTCGACCAGCCGGCTCGGGGGGCTGCTGCACCCCGCGTCGGCGTCGGCGGTGGCCGCGCTCTCGCCCTGGCTGCAGCTGGTCCTCGTGTTGATGCACGAGTCGCGCGAGGACGACTCGCCCTGGCGGCCGTACCTCGACCTGCTGCCCGCGCGCTTCGACACGCTGATGTACTGGCGCCCGCACGAGCTGGACTGGCTGCGCGGCAGCAAGGTGGTCGACAAGATCGGCCGCGCCTCGGCCGAGGCGACGTTCCTGCGGGAGCTGCTGCCGGTCGTGCGCGCGAACCCGACGGTGTTCGGGGCGGTGGCGGCGAGCGAGGAGGGGCTGCTCGAGACGGCGCACCACATGGCGAGCGTGGTCATGGCGTACAGCTTTGATCTTGCCGTGAATGGGGACGAGGACGACGAGGACGACGACGACGACGACGACGACGACGACGACGGTTACGGCGCGGAGAAACACTACAAAGCTATGGTGCCCCTCGCCGACCTCCTCAACGCCGACGTCCCCGCCAACTGCCGGCTCTTCCAAACCGCCGCCCATCTGGAGATGCGCACGCTCGTCCCCGTCCCGGCCGGCGAGCAGCTGTTCAACGACTACGGCCCGCTCCCGCGGAGCGATCTGCTGCGGCGGTACGGCTACACCACGCGCAACTACGCCGTCTACGACGTGGTCGAGATCCCAGCGCCGATGGTGATCGCGCACTGCGGCGGCGGGGGGGAGGACAGGATCGAGCACCTCCTGGAGGAGGGCGTGCTGGACGATTCGTTCGACCTCGAGGCGGAGGCCCAGGGCCAAGTGCCGGACGAGGTGGTGGTCGTCGTCAACACGCTGCTGGCAAGCGACGAGGAGTTCAGGGCTTGGAAAGCGAAGGGGAAGCTGCCGAAGCCGAGGATCTCCGAGGACGCCGCGGAGGTGCTGGCGAGGGTTGTGCAGCAGAGGTTGGGGGAGTACCCGACGAGCATCGAGGAGGACGAGAGGTTGCTGGAGACCGGGGTCGCCGGGAGGGAAAAGGATGCGATCGAGGTCCGGCTCGGAGAGAAGAGAATCCTGCGGGCGACGTACAGGGAGCTGGAGAGGAAGGTCAACGAGAAGAAGAGGGCGGCGGCGACGGAGGCGGGGACGGGCGACAGGTCGGCGAAGAGGGTGCGGCCATAGTTCACTGTAATATTTCACGGGGCGCGTGAAAACAGAGAAGAAAAGTATGCATCGAGAACCAAAACGCTTATGCTAGGATAATAGCCCAACCGACGCAGATAACCACCCAGCCCTCATAGCCCCACTTCAAACAAGCAAGCAGTCCGAAGCTAATCCTCCTGTGCGGACGCAGCTTTATATAGGATCGTTGTGACATACTGCACCGACCACGATGTTAGGACAAATCACAATCGCATCGAGTGATACTACAAACATACCTTCTTTTTGTACCGCGTAGTCGCCGACACAGCCAGTATCGAATTCTTGATGGAACTGGTAGCTAGGTGATTGAGCACGGCATGGTTCGGGATGCCAAGGACGCTCGCATCGTCCCGCGTCGTATTGCTCGGGTTGAGGATGACCTTCTGGAGCATCATGGGCAGACTTGGCGGCGGCGGAGCATCCTCAGCATACCCGCCACCACCACCACGGGGGTCTTCCTCGTAAGAGTCCGAGAATTCCTTCAGGTATGCAGGGATCTCGGTGGTGTATCTCAACGGGGCCTCAGCGGGGACGACGGAAGGAACGCGGTCCGACGGCGTGGGTGGTGCGCCCCCGGCACTGTCGGTCGAGAGCTGTCGGTTCAACGGCGGCATGTCGTCGGCAGAAACCTCGAGGTAGTTCACCAGGATCCCGGTGTCGTCCACGGCCGTGGGCAGCGAGTGCGACGTCCGCATTTCGCCGTCGACCCAGAATCTCACGTGGTGCGTTCCGGGCGGGATCGCAACGACCGCAGACATGATGCCGTCCTCCCCACTTTCCGAACACACACGCACGCACACGTCAGTAGCTGTTCGTAATTCCCCAGCCCGACAGAGTGCGGTAGGACATACTTCCTTGCCAAGCGATACCTCTTCTCCTTCTCCCACGCACAGAAGGTGCCGGTGACATACACCTTTGTCCCTAGATACGGCCACTGGATCAGGGTCGGAACCGCTCTGGCGTCGTCGCACTCCTGCGGAGCCGGGGCTTCGTCCTCGACCGACGCGGCCGTGGACTCCATGCTGCCCCTGCCGTACCGCATCCCGGGCGCCACAGGCACGTCCTGTCCCGCAGCGACCCCGGCGGGCGTTGCGAACGGATCGACGTTGGGCGCGAACGGGGACGACGACGACGCGGACTGCACGTTCACGCCTGCCGGCGGCGGGGGGAACAGCCTCAGGGTTGCGGCATCCTCGATGAGCTCCTCGCGGGTTCGCGTCGGGAAGGCGTAGTAGCCTGCGCCCTCGGGGATGGTGGTGGCGATGCTCTCCCTGCGCTGCGGGCCCGGCGGCGGGGTGTGGTAGCGGCTGTGGTGCTGGCCGTGGCCGTGGTGGTAGTGGTGGTGGTGGTGGTGGGACGAGGAGGACGACGACGGCGGTTGCGGGCGTGCGGGCGTGACCTCCTGCGAGCCCGCGACACCGTACTTGGCCGATGCGGGGGCCTGCAGGGAGTTGCGGCGGTAGCTGGGACGCCGGCCGGCGGAACCGGCGGAGGTCGCGCTGCGGGTTGGGCCCGAGGGCGGGGAGGCGGACGCACTGGACGAGGCGGATTGCTGCGGGTGGTGGTGCGGACTGTTGTGAGTCGTGCGGGAGGGGTTGTTGCCCATAGCGATGGCGACTGTGGTGGTGGTGGCGGTGGCGGTTACGGGAGACGGGTGTCGTGTGTCGTGTGTCGATAATGATAATGGTGATGGTATGTAGCGGTGATGATGGTGGGTTGTCGGCAGCTGGGTGCAAGTCATTCCGAGCAGTGCGAGCTAACGGTGGGGCCCCCGCAGGACACCCCGCGAGCACCGAGCCACACTAGCTCCTGCCCTGGCTGCATATATAGCGTTCCTTTGCTGCCTCCACCATTCTTCACGTGTCTCCAATTTGTGCTCGGCCCACTTGCCATTCTCTTTTCTCTCTTGCTTGACGCTCCCGGCGGCCGCTCTTCTCGAGCTGAGGGTGGGGCTGCCCTTCCGCTTCGCTCAATCTACGGGGGGCCGAGTCCTGCGGGTACCTAGATGCGTAGAGATAGTTAGATCTTGCGGTAGTTAACTGAAAAATCCTCTCGGATATCCATGCAGATAGACGGCTGCGCCGCGCATCTCAACACCAGCGACACTCTGTTGTCCTGGTTGCAACTATTCCTGACTCAAATGCACGTCCTCTGTTTGTGGGTATGGCCTGCATACACAAGTGGATTTCTTCACATGTTTCGTTTTGCATGCGTTCTGCGAATCAGGATCCTGCCCAACGACGTGACGGTTAGATATACGCATCCCTTTGCCAAAGTTACTACGCCGTGGCGGTGGGCTATACATATATAGTGAGAAACCCCCCCCCCCCCCCAAGCTTCCGCATAATCCAGCAATGTTGTCGTGAGCGGGTGTCGGCTTGACCCATGGGGGAGCATTCGCCCCACCCATCGGCGAGTGATCAGAGAGCACTTTGTTCCTCCGTACCTTCTCTTGTACCGGGATGCGAAAGCCGTCACCCCCGAGTAGATACAAGCGGCGTGGCTCCGAGACCCCGCGGCGGCGGACAACCAACCGGCCGCAGATCAATCCGTACTACATACATATGTAGAAAATATATACGCAGTCTCCGCCAGAAGTGTGGCTTGTCGATCGCGGTACTATCTATGTACTCTACCTAGATAGTCGATCTAACCCGCCAAGGCAGCTTATCTGCAACACTCAGCCGGGGCCAACTAACTACTTATGTACTAGTACATCATACATAATGCACGGCAGGAACGCGACTCGACATCGCCAACCCCGCAATCCCGTCGCGGCGGGACTCATAGGTATCTAGATACATCATACATACCCGCATACATAGAGTACATATCCACTCACTCCACAGGTTTTCCCCACCACCACCACCACCACCACCACCACCACCCACCCAGCGCCCTCACTAGTTACACGCGTACGATGTCCGGCGGCACCTTCCTAGCGATGCTCTCGGCGCCGGTGTGCTGGCTGCTCTCGCCGGCGACGGTGCTGCTGCGGCAGAGCGGACGCGCGCTTTCGGTTGCGGTGCACGGTCCGCTCGCGCTGATGTCGCGTCTCCAGGTTCGCCTTCCGCCTTCCGCCTCCCTCCCCCTCCCCCAAAGAGAGAAAATCAAAAAAATCAAAAAAAAAAAAAAAAATCCACTGACCGCCAAAAACCCCCGCCCGCTGTCCCGGGAAGCTCGTGCACGCGCATTATAGACCCTCTACATCTACTGCGGAACCGCGGCGATCATCGGCGTCCTCGCCGGCGCCCTGGTGGCGCTGCTGTCGTACGCGCTCGCGTCCGGGCTCGGGCTGCTCGGCGCCCCGTCGGCTGCTATCGCTGCTGGTGCTGATACTTCTGCTGGTGGTACCGCCGTGTCGACGAAACCCCCGCTTTCACCACCACCGTCACCGCCACCAGAGGAAGACTCTCCGCCGTCATCGCCAGGATCGTCGCCGTCCGCGTCGCTCTCGCCGCAGCAGCAGCACGCACGTCTCCGCCGCCGCCGGCCGTCGGTGCCGACGATCCTTGAGGAGGAGGAAGATTCCGACGACGATGGTGACGGGGGCGAGAACAGTAGGCGGGCACGGCAGGCGCGACGGAGGTTGCTGGAGAGGCAGAGACGGATGAGGAGGCGGTGGCAGGATGGAAGCGGTGAGGCTGATGAAGACGACAAGTCGTCGTCGCCGCCGTCGTCCAGCTTTTAGAACCACCTGGCGAGCCGGTCACACGTGTATTGGGGTTTTTTTTCTTCTTTCTTTCGAAATTGTACTCTGCATCTATGGCCTTGCGTTTGTTGTCTAACTGCCCGATTCGCTCAGTCAATCGTACGGGTGCATGGATTCAAGTCAGCCACTCCTCGGACCCCGTCGTCTTCGGCGAGAGGATAAAGATACTGCCTCTTTGCTACCGTACATCCATCATTAAGATTCTACATATGCGATTCAGGGCTGCCAACCGATCAATACCCCTGATCACTGATCCATCGCCCAGACGTCCAACACCAAAGCCCATCTCGCCAGATGTTGATGCTGTAAGTAAGTATATCGCCCACTGATCCTCTCCCGATGTCTGAGCTCCCCGTATTCCAAAAGAAAGACAATCATTCAGTGACCCCTCCGAAGAACGAGAAAGAAAGAGATATAAAAAAAAACCGTTACATCTCCCAAAGAAAACGGCAAGCAAAATAGAGAGTAAAAAGGACAGCAAAAATGAATGGGAACAGTCGGAAAATCGGGATTTATCCCGTACGAACAACGTACAGTGCCTTGCACCCCCCAGAAAAAATCACCAGTGAAACGCCTATCGGACAGAAAAGAAATAAAATAATAAAAAAAAAGTCGTGCTAAATGAAGCTGCAAAAATATTATGTGTTGCTTGGGGACTCCCCTGCGTCCGTCATACCTGCGAATCTCGGATGTTGTCCGTCGAACTTTCCCTTTTGTGGCCGTCGGGCAAATCGACGACTGAATGACTCTCGCCAAAGCTTTCGACGTCGCGGGTGAATTCGGTCCTCGTCATGATGCCCGCCAAGGGAATCGGGATGTTCTTGCTGTTCGAGCTTTCCGTGGCCGCCTCGCAGTTGGTGATGACCTGTCCCCCGAATCCTCGCTGCAGGTCATGATCGAACGTGGTAGGGCCCTTCTTAACGGCTGAACCGAGCGAATAAGCACCCGCACCGCCCACGGATCTGTCGCACCCTCCGCATTTCGTGATGGTCGACAGTCCATCCTCGTCCTGGTGGGTGACCCAGTGGAGCACCAAAACCGAAAAGAGCACTATCCACGATCAGATTAGCGTGTCTCCTAGAGTGGCTTCGCCGCAAGGGAACTAACCATCAGCGTTGCAAACCGCAAAGCAAACCCAGCCTGGCTCACGGCCCTGCAATATGAGCAGAGATGTTAAATTCCTGGGCGGGCATCTTCAGCAATCACACCCGGCAGTTTCGATGTGATGGGGTCACGAACGCGAGTGTCGACAGGAGCGTCGCAATACTGCCGATGAAAGTGCGCAGGGCAACCCTTCGAAGCCGACCTTGCTTGGTCCGTGTGCCGTTTCGGAAGCTCCAGAGACCTGCCGCGGTTACCTGTCAGAGAACGAAACACTCGAAAAATGAATGGGCACATACCTCGCAACGGCGTCAGGAATAGCCATGTTAGATAAACCTGGTTTGAAAATATCAGCTAGCCGTTGCTGAGACGCTGAGAGTCCCCTTACATTGATCACAATATCGAAGACCAGTAGCGGGATGTTGGCGGGGAGTTTGAGCCCGATTCGGCACAGTTTGTCTTCGCCGATCTCGGCATTGCGACTATCCTTGGTTAGCCATAACGCAGTTGGAGAGGGGGGGGCGAGTGATCGGACATACTACACGAAAGTCAAGACGATGACCAGGCAATACGGAATGAGCATGCCGAACATGTTGAAGATGAACAGCTTGTCCTTCCATCTCTGCCGACTGCCACGGATGATGAAGACCTAACCATGCGTCAACGCACAGCACACCTCTGGGTTTGGTTTTTTTTTTAGCGGAGGTACCTTTTCGACCAGGAAGAAATAGATCAACTGATCGAGGCGTCTGCAAGTCAGCAATCCAACGATTAAGCATAGCGCTGGGCATTAAACACATACCACCTATCAGCTCTGTCAGCAAACGCGGTTCCAAGACGATTCGAACACACGGGGTGGGAAGTGATGTACTTTCGAGCTCAAATAGCACACCAAACAGAGCAGAATACCAGCATCACAGGCTCTTATTCCGCTGTTCAGGCCGAAACTCGACTGCAGCACGGTGCTCGAAAAGACGAAAAGCCAGCTGTCGATGAAGATCGCAAAGATTACTGCTCGCCACTGTCAGTCGCGGACGGAGCAGCCTTGCGCATCGCGACGGTTTCCACTCACACCACCGAGCAAGGGGCAATCCGGCGAAACTCGCAATGCCCGCGAGCCGTCTTGCCAGACAGAAGCTGACCACCGTGATGGCGATCATCGCCAGCGTGATGCTGGAGACAAACGCTTCCTTGGTCTGGCCCGTGATCCCTGTGTTGTCACTGGTCCTTTTGATGGGGACATCTCGCGCTGCGAGCAGGACAGCGCTGTCGAGAAACGTTGCCATCGTCGTGGTGATCTGGGGGCGGTCGAATCGCGGTAGACGATGGTTTTATTGGCGGTGATTGGGGGGGGGGGGCTGATTGGCCCTCTCTCCGTTGCTGGAGCAATTCTGGAGGGTGATCGAGCGGTGTGGTGCCAATGCGGTGTCCAGCAGACGGAATGAAAATGGAGTAGTGTGGAGTGTCGACGATGGTAGCTATGAGTATGATTGTTGTTGGTGGTGGTGGTGTTAGTAATGTTGCGACCGGGGGGGGGGCTGGTTAGGGGTTGGAACCGCGACGCCCACGACGACGAAGGCTCGGTGTGTGCAGGGAGAAGGGGGGAGGGGGGGAGCGTGGGGAAAGGTAAGAGTGAATAGGGAAGGGAGGTTAGAGAGGAGTGGAGTGGAGGAGAGCGGTGGCGGAAGTGAGAGGGCGCCGGGATCGATCCGATTGACGAGCAAGGTATTGCGGATTCAAGACACCAAAGGGGAAGCGCATCAAGCACGAATTAGCGGGATGCACTGCCGGGGACACCGTTTGAACTCCAGGCGGATGGCGACTTGCAAGGAGCGAGGGTGGATGGTGTTGGTAGCAGACAAGTGGTACGGGGAAGACGGTGGGTGTTGAGTATGTATGTATGTATGTATGTGTGTGAGTATGTATGTATGTATGTATGTATGTATGTATGTGTGTATGTAGGTCAGATACACGCAACCATCTGGGCTGCTGCTGCTTCTGCGTCTGCGTGGTGGGTGTGTTGGGGGGGGTGCGGGCCAACGTCGTGGGGTATCTGGTGGTGATATGGCTGCCGGTATATATGTACCACATATATGTGTCGGTGGTGGTCTGTATGTATGTGTGTATGTAATTGGGACACGAACACCCCACCTACGCACAGACACACATACACACGAACAAGCGAAGTACGCAGGTCAGATGTACGTAAGCAAGTAGGTACGGAAAGCAGAGCGGATGGGGGGCGGTGGTGGTGGTGGTGGTGGTGATGGCAATGTTGGCGGTGATGCCGATGGGTGTTGACGATGCCGGGGATGCTGCCAAAGATGCTGGGTACAGCACTCCAGATATCTATCTGCAGCGGCAGAAAGCGGCGTCGGGAAGGAGGCGACTGCACTGCACTATGCAGCACGTCCGTACGTGTGATGTCGGACGGGAGGGGGGGGGTGGCAGCAGCTGGGCGGTAATTCGCCCCGAGCCGTGTGGCAGCTGTTCCTTTTATATATATCTGTGTGTGTGTGTATGTATGTGTGTATTAATTGTTTTTGTTGTTTTTTTCTCTTTTCTCTTTGGCAGACGCAGAATCGATGATGTGGAACGGTCCGCTGTCACAAGACAGATAGACATAGATAGGAAAGGCCCCAGTACAGTATGTACGTAAGTTCGAAAGCTGGGGCGGGATGCGCCTCTTTTCTTCTTCTTCTTTTTTTTTTTCTCTTCTTTCCTTTTTTTTCTTCCTTTTTTTTCCTTCTTTTTCTTTTCTTCTTCTTCTCTCGCCGCTGGATGTCCCTCCACACGCGCCCCACTCCCTCCCCAGGCGCCCCACTCCCTCCCCAGCTCCAGCTGCCGTGTTGCGAGCAGCACGGGCTCTTACTCGCTCCACACCGCACGCCGAGTCTCTCTATCCATCCATCCATCCGCAGCATGCAGGCGGGCTTGCACTCGACAACTGCGGCATGACCCACGCGCATAGCCTGCCCGAGTGAGGAACGCCGTCGTGCATCTATGTAGAGTATATAACACTAGAGAACACACCTACTCCACATACACAGTTAGATACGTAGTTAACTCTCCATTCCGCTGTGCGTCGGAACAGCCGACCGATCGGGGTGCATGCTCTACGTCCAACACGGCGGCTCCCCCTCATGTGCAGAGCGGAGCGAAGCCGTTTACCGGGATCTGCCGATCGATACGTACGTATCTCAGCACAAACGATCCCCTAACCCTCCCGCCCGCCCAAAACGCTGCATCCCTACATACACACATAGTCTACTGCCAAGGAAGGAAGGGGCAGAGATCCAGCCATCCGTCCACCCCAGCCAGCCACTCGTCGCGCCCCCGAGGACGGGTGCAAGTTGTATCTATGTAGATACCTAGATACGTGCACTGCAGATACATACGTGTTTCCCCCCCCCCCCAGACCCCATCTGGCCAAGTGCGTGCGATGGCCCGGTTCCAGCCCGGTCCGGCCGGGAGCCCGCGTCTTTTCCCCTCCCCCCGTCGGATGCCCCCCCCCCCGGCCCGCATGCATGCAGAGCCCGCTCCACGCTCGACTCTGCTCGACTCTGCCCGACTCTGCTCCCCCTCACCACGTCCAGTTCGTACTCGAGTGCACACACCGGAACAGGTGGGTTACATAACGGCCTTCCCAAGCGATGAACTTGTCGAGCTATCATAGACTATCATACAAATCCTGCCCAGTATGTAGCACATGACGTGACAGACAACGCGTCTCCGCATCATGTACATAGACGTCGAACATATTCCTTTTTATGGGGCACCAAGATGTCGCTAGTGCACTACATAGTGTACTAGTACATACTCGAGATATGTACATAGATTATGTGCAGGGGGGGGTCCGGGGAGTTCAGGCATCTTCATCGCGCTCCGGACTCCCCCCCCCCTGCACATATTTTATGTGGATACTCTACATAAGTACATATGTAAGTATGTCATAGAATAATACAGACTTCTTGGCGCCCCATAAAAAGGAATATGTCCGACCAACAACGCCCCCAATTTTTGGGGAGGGGTGGCAGGGGGGTGTGACATGACATGGCAACGGGCGATCGATAAGATAACAGCATGGAACTGGATTGTGCGTGGAAAAGAAGACGGAACTGCCATTTATCTCTCTCTCTCTCTCTTCCTTCCTTCTCGGGAAGAGCAGTCAACTGGATCATGCAACCCCAGCAATCGTGCCTTTCCTTCTCAATCGGATCGCCTGTGGGAGATGGGGGGTATCATAGAGCAAGCAGATTGCGGCAGATGCCCCTGTGACGGCTCCCGAAATTTGAGTTGGTTGGCAGATCAACGTTGCCTGGGTGGAAATGGCATCTGACGGCATCTGCAAGGAGCTCTCGTTGGTATATATAGATACATGGTACCTACCTACCTAACTTGATGGATGTGCACACTCGTATATCTACCTAGGTATATCGACTCGTAAACTGATCTCAAGCATCGCCACCAAAATGACAATTGCGAAGATATTTCGAGTGTGTTTGGGGCAACTGGATTGGGCCCAGGAACGAAGGGCTTGGAGAGGCGACGGACGGTGGAAGTGGAAGGTGAACGAGAAAGGGATTCGATTGAATCGGATTCGAGGGGAGGCACAGCAGAGCCAGCAATGACGCACGTATGTAGATAGGAAGATTATTGACTGGGACACAGCGCGAGCATCGAGATCTATGTATGTATGTATGTATGTATGTATGTATGTATGTATGTATGTATGTATGTATGTATGTATGTATCTATGTATGTATCTATGTATGTATCTATGTATGTATCTATGTATGTATCTAGGTATCTACGTATGTATCTATGTATGTATCTATGTATGTATCTATGTATGTATGTAGGTATCTACGTATGTATGCTATGTACTCTACCTACCAAGACCCGACAAGCAATGGAACTATTTTGTGCTGGCACACCCTCTCGAGCAACATGCACACATAGATAGATAGGCCCAAGTTCTCTACTCTAACTGCGGGGATGGTGGCCAGCCAATCACCGAGAGGGTTCGTCGATACTTAACATTGCATGAAAGCGAACCAAGTTGCTTTATTTGTCTATGCTTACTGCAGCACCCCCACACACGGCTGGCGCTGATGCCGATGCACGCGAACTAGAGTAGAGTAGAGTAGAGTAGAGTAGACTAGACCAGACCAGACCAGAGCGTAATTTTCCGCTCCCCCTCTCTCTCTCTCTGCCCCCCCCCCCCCCCCGGTTCCGTCTCGTCTCCTCCAGATCTATCCATCTACATATGTATCTGCGCTGGAAGCAGCAGCAGCAGCAGCAGCAGCAGCTGTACATACATAGATCATATCTACGGTGGATGGCCAGTGCTCGCTGTACATAAATATTCACGCAGGGAAGGACAGGACAGTGCACGGACCGGATGGGCCGCAGAAGATCAGGGACAAAGCAGATCGGGGGGGGCTCACATCCCGTATTTCTCGTGAAGGAGGGGGGGGACATGCATGGATTCCCGGCGTCTGTGCTTGTGCTTCTACATACTTGCGCTTCTGCTTGGCTGCTGCTCGCTGCTGTTGTCGCCGTTCCCAATCCGGCGGGGGAGGGGGGTTGTTATGTTATCTGCACACTCTGTTGTTGGTATGTAACTAGAGTAAGTACTTAGGCCCTGTTTGCTTCGACCCGTCGGTTCGCGAGGTCGCAAAACTATCTAGAGTAATACTTTTCGAAGTGATCTAACTAGTGGTAGTTTCTAACTAGTGGTAGTTTCTAACTAGTGGTAGTTTTGTGACTTCGCGAACCGACGGTTGGCGAAATACTTATGTACTAGTCCATAGAAACTGTACGGCCGAGCCAAACAGGGGCCTTATATTATTTACTTAGTGTGGTGTTATGCGGGCTGCTCGAGGAGGGAAAAAAAAAAAAATTTAAAAAAAAATGCGGGATCCCGTAATTTGTATCGGACGGGGGGGGGGGGGGGCGGGACATGGTGAAACAACAAAAAAAAAACAAAAAAAAAAAAAAAAAAAAAAAAAGGCACAGAAAA
>Ga0307508_10002519_pt1 | contig 19300 bp, 33 predicted proteins | sample 9_EM_MG_FD_203089 | JGI IMG/M metagenome (GOLD analysis project Ga0307508, IMG submission 203089) | Populus trichocarpa ectomycorrhiza microbial communities from riparian zone in the Pacific Northwest, United States - 9_EM | ecosystem: Host-associated > Plants > Roots > Unclassified | place... | reverse complement strand
CGAAAGCACCTCTTCCACCTCTTCCTCCTCCGAATCGATGATCGAATCAAACGTCGTGTTCCCCCCCGACGCGGGTTCAGGCGCTCTGTCCGTCCCATCGTCAGATCGCCAGACCGACACGGAAAGAGTGTAGGGAACGTACAATCCACGCGCGTTCCGCCTCCGCACAGGCGTCGCTTCCTCTTCTTCTTCCCCCTCTTCATCGTCGTCGGCGGTGACGTTGTGAACGGGCGCCTTGGCAGATCTAGCCCCTCGATTAGCCCCACCCCCAGAAACGCGTCAAAGCAAAAACGCACGCAGCCCTCTTTGGAAGCGTCCTCGTCGGCGCAGGCGTCACCCGTCCCTCGTCCTCCCCGTCCTCCTCCTCATCGTCCGAACCCGACACCCTTCGCCGTCTAGACACGTCAGCTACCCTCCACGCTGGACAGCATAAACATGAACCGCGCACTTGCTCGACTTTGCCTTGTCCTTGCCTTTACCCTTTGACGCCCTCACGTCCGACGTCCCCGATCCAACGCTGCCATCTTCCGCCACACTCGTCGTCTCTGTCGTCATCGTCATCACGCTCTCCGATCGCCTACCCGTTCCGTCAGCGTCGGCTCCAACGAAAAAAAGGGACCGGTCGTGACCGCACCGCTTCTTTCCCCTCGTCGTTATCTCGATCATCTCCCCATCATCCAACGGCACAATGTCGTCCAAAAACTTGAATAATGCATCGAGCTGCTCGAGTTGTCGGTATTCCTCCTCGCTAAACCCAGCTAGCTTGTCGGCGTATTTCTTACTGATCGTCGTGTCGAATTTAGAGAGGGCATTGCGCGCAGAGACGTCTCGGACCGGTCGGCGCTGTGGGGGCACACCAGAAGGGGGGGGGGGCAGAGCGGATGGACGTGAGAGTGGAAGAGGCAAAATGGGAGGGAGCAAAGAATGACGTACCGTAAAGACATTATGCACCAACAACTTGACCGTTTTAATCTTGTCGTCGTCCACCGTTTCGGGGAGGTATAACCGTCCCAAGACTTGACACAACACTTTCCTGTCCTCCTCTAGGCCACCGCCATGGTAGTACTCGTCAGCACCCACCACACAAGACGCGACGCGACGCACTCTGCATGTCATCCTTGAACAACACCTTTAGAATGTCCTCTGCAAGGTCAAGATGCACCCCATCATCGATCGTCTGACCCTGTACCTCACTACATACGTTATTCCTCGGTTTTAGCACACGTCTCACGCCACGGACGACTTACATAGCCCTTTGCGGATCTGTCCAATCCACAAACATGCCTATAATTTGCGCAGGAGACACCATTTCTTGGTCTTCGTCCAATTCACGCGTCGCCACCGCAAGCTGTTCGAATATCGGTACCGAAATCTATGCGACGACCGAGGAGAGAGCGTCAAATATCAGAACTACAAAAACCGATCCACCGTACCTGGCGCATCCGCCCCTGGTTCACGCTAGACGAATAACAATACACGGGAAAGAAATACGCCAAACACTGTCTCAGCTCCTGATTCTCCGCCGTATCGGGAGAGAGATAGGCTACCACCAAACTCTTGAGGACCTGTCCCGTCGTCAGAGAGTGCCAACCGAGATATCCGATCGACGCACCCGCTCGTCTGAAATCATCCCCGCCAATACGAGCTTGGACAGTCCGATGCATAACAACGCCTGAACCTTTTCGGCATCTTCCCCGTTAAGCACGTGCAACAGAAATTCGATGATGCGTTCGCCCTGGCCATACACATGCACCGGATGAGCTTCACGACGCCATCTAGACGAGAACGCACCCCGGCACCGCCTCTGCCCAAGAACTCTCCTTCGTGCACCATCAACATGTCAAACACGATTTGCAACACGCGCGTCTTGAGTACTTCGGGTGCGGATTGCACTTGGGACAGAAAGAGCTGGAACGAGTTGAGAGCCATTCGCTAGTGATCGGTCGAGTTCAGCACCACGTGTCGAAAAGTAACAAGGAGGCTTACACGCGCAATGAGGCAACACAAGCCGAGGCACACGAGCCCTTTTTCACGGAGTGCGAGCTCCTTGCGCCTGACGGCTGGTACGATCAATTCACCCAGTATCCCTTCCAGCGTCGAGTTTTCTTCAAACGTCTAAACACATTATATGTGAGTGGTCATTCCGAGGGGAAGAGACCGACGCACCCCGTTCACGCGCTCCAGCATGCCGATGCAGAGGGACAAACAGCGGAGGTCCAGCTCGTCCGCCCGTTCTTGTTCTTCAGGCGTGAGTTCCTTGGCAGGCTTTGGGGCCTTGGGTGCCTTGACGGTACTCGGACTCGCATCGTCCTCGCCGTCTTTGTCTCCGTCGTCCTCGTCCTCGTCCTGGCCCTCACGTTCGTCCCTCAACTCGTGCACCACTTCGACGACGACTCGAATCAAATCCCTCTCGCTCGGCGACAAGACCCTCAGGACGTCCAAACACCTCGCCACCAACCCCTCGGGTAAGCCTTCCTGGCCAATCATATCCCTTATGAGTTGAAACATCTTTCGTCGCCCAATCTCGTCCGCATAGTCGAGATTTACAGCGAGCCTGAGCATCTCGGCGATGACGAATTCCGAGTCGAGCAAGAGGTCGTCGAGACGCTCGTCGACGTCGCGTTCGTGTGCATCGAGCGCACGCAACGCACGTTCTTGTGAGACTGCCTCGAGATCTTCCTGGTGCTTGTTGTACACACTTTGGATCCGGAAGGCGAGATGGGTCACGACGGGGAGAGATACCTCGAGTTTCGCCTGGTCGTTGGTTGCAATACAGTGCTCCACGCATACACGCGCCAAAAACGCCTTTTCAGGGGTCAGTGCATCCCAAAAGGGGTCTTGCGAGTGGATTTAGCGCGGGCAAGCCATACGATGGCGCGTAGACGCACCGTTGAACTCGAGCTGGTCGAAGATGTCGATGCGCGTTGCAAATATGCTCAAGAGCGCGTCTTCGGCGACCGTGTTCTCATTGAGGTCGAACAAGCCAAGGAAAGCTAATACGTCGTCTATCACCCCACCGCCTTCCTCAGCCTTGGTCGACCCCCTGACGACGTCGACCCAAGCACCGAGGAGGGACCCGACGGCAGAGCGGACGGCGGGCTCGCGGTCCCCAAGTCCATTGCGGATGATGAGCTCCCTTTGGGCGATTGTGAGTACGCGCGGGTGGAGAGGACCCATGGCAGCGCCGTCTGAGGTTGTGCAGTTTTTCTCGAGTACGGTGGAATAGACGAGGCGACGCATGACGGTGTCGGTGTCGCGCGAGCGGGCAAGAATAGCGGGCAGGGTATGTTTTGCGATGGGCATGTTGAGGAGGGCGGCGCGTCGGACTTCGCTGTGGAGTTGGTTAGAGGCGAGTGGCACGTGGACGGGGCACACGTACGCGGCGGGATCAGAGCTAAGGGTGTCGATGAGGACATCGATGGCGGTCTGCTCGCCGTCTTCGACGTCTGAGGGGTCTTCTGAACCGCAGAGTTTGGAAAGGGCGACGGCTGCCTGTACGCGGATGGGGGCTTCCCTGTCGTGTATGCGTTCGATGAGGGCAGCTCTAAGGACGTGATAGACATCCTCGCTGCAAGGAGGTCAGTGGAGGTGGTGGGCGATGAAAAGGAGCATACTCTATCTCGCCAAGGTGCGCGACCATCTCTGTGAGTAAATGGACCGAGCGGTATCGGACGACCTTGTCCTTGGCAAGGAATCCTCTGAGGAGGAATTTGATGAGACGCGCGACAAAACGGGCCGCGGTGGTGTCGTCGTCGTCGTCCTTGTTTGTTTCTTGGGCTACACACCATGTCGAACGTGGACCACCAGCGCAGGCAAACGCGCGCACCTTTGTTCAGATGAAAGACATAGGCCCCGACGAACTTGACGATGCGATTGGCCTGTGACACGCCCTTTTTCACGACGACGACGCGACAGAGGAGGTGGATAAAGGTGTCTTCAAAGTTGCGTTCTCCGGTGAGTTTGATGCTGCGCCCGCCATGGATGGGCTCTGTGAACGCGGCGGCGTCTGTGTGGAGTTTGTGGAGCGCGACGACGTTTTTCTGGTGGTTTGCGGTCGTGGATTGGGCCTGGTCGAATATCTTTGGGAGTGCGTCCTTGACGGACATGGTGAAGAACGGTGGTCACGTGCACCGTGCCATGCTTCGCTTAGATACCCGCTCCGGTGACGTAAACCTTGGCACTTGTCCGCAGCGGAGACACAGCACGGCGCACGTGCGATACACTACTTAAGCGCACTCGGAGCACATCATCCATCACAGCCATGGGCGTGCCCGTCCAGCGTATCCTCTTCACCGTATTCCAGGTAAACTAGCACGAAACACGCAGACGCCCCGCTGACCCGTCCCAGTCGATACTCCAGGTCTTTCTCCTGTGTGTCGCTGGATATGCACTCGCACTCAAGGGCATCGTCGACAAGCCCACTTCAAAGGTATGCTCGTCCGTCTCCTGCTCGTCCTTGCTCAACGCCCGCAGGCCATTAACCACATCAACGTCGCCCTCTTCACCCCCGCCCTCTTGTTTTCAAAAGTCGCCTTTTTCCTCACTCCAGCAAAACTCCGCCAGCTATGGGTCATCCCCATCTTCTTTGTCGTCGTGACAGCCCTGTCTGCAGTCATTGCACACTGCCTTGCTCGAGCTTGCCGTCTCAAACGATCACAAGTGTACGTCCGTTGGCCCTATTCTCATCCACGTCCTCAGCGCTTTGCAGAAATTTCGCCACCGCCGCATCCATGTTCATGAACTCGAATTCCCTTCCCGTCGCACTGATGGAGTCCCTTGCTACAACCGTCCCCCTTCTTAAATGGGGCCCTGACGACACCTTTGACGCCATGTTTGGTCGTTCACTCACCTATCTCGTCGTCTTTAGCACGCTTGGCATGATCGTGAGTCATTCCTTACTTAATTCAACGGGCTTGGCAGACCCCCTGAATCCTTGGCGCGATGTGCGTACTAACTGCTTTCAGCTCCGCTGGTCGTATGGCGTCCGCCTTCTCTCCCAGGCCGACGAGCCAGATCCAGCCACCCCCGCACCCACCGCGTATCGCGACGACGACACTGATCAACACCCCCCTCTCACACACGTCACCGTCGATCCCTCCACCGCTTCTCTCGTCGATTATGAAACCGAAGCCAACCTCGATACACGCGACCGACACACGCGGCGCACATGCGCTCTCCGGGCCCGCCATTTACGCCTCACCCCCACGGCTCCGCGCCACAGCCACTCGCATCCCCACGCGCACCTGCACTCCCACCTCCCCGCCGTGCCGACATCTTTGGGCGACCAGTCCGAGAGCGACGACTCGGGCGAGTTCGAAACTACCGAGGATGAGTCGGAAGACACCATCGCACTCCGCTCGGATGTGATCGATACCGGATTCTCCACCGAGACTGAGGATCGCCCGCCCGCGCCCGCAGCCGAACCCACACCACGATGGGACCAACGTGCCCCCTCCTTTTTTTCGCGCCTTCTCACCACGCTTACGTCCCTCTCCCCACCCCTCGTTGCATCCCTTTTGGCCTTGTTTTGCGTGTTGGTGCCACCGGTGCAGCAGTTGCTCAAATCGGACGCAATGATACCCTTCAAGGGGGCATTAGACAGTGCAGGCGGGTGTAGCATCCCCCTCACCATGCTCGTCCTCGGAGGGTGGTTCTGGGACGGAGAGAACAAATCCAGTGGTGTCACTGACGCCAACGGCCTAGCTACCGCCAAGGGAAAGAGTAAAGGCGTCCAAAAACGACACACCACCGAACACGCACCACGTCCGGGACATCAAATCGCACTGCGCTCGCTAGACTCGTCGACAACCTCGCTCTCGTCGATGATTGAGGCATTTCAGGATGTGTTTATGGCACGCATACACAAACGTCGTGGCGCTGCTTGGGCGAGACAGCACTTCAAGGGCGGCGTGGATCCGAGCGCAGGTGACCTCGAACCCGGCCCGCAGTCACTGTCGACGCATACAGAGACCGAGACCGAGATTGCCGAGAACGAGAACGGACTCGAAAGGGCATCTCGATCTCGATCCCGATCGCAGACAGATCCTATCAACGGACACGCACGGCCTTCGGCCACCCCCATGTCTGCGCCGTCCCACGCACGCGAGACGAGTTCCCCCGGAGAGACACTCACCGTGTTCATCACCCTCCTCGCGCGGATGGTCATTGTCCCGCTCATCGTCACCCCGATGATGGTTCTTATCAGCCGACTCGGATGGGGCGGGGACGTTTTTGAAGAGTACGTTGCCATCTTTCCTCTCGATCGCGGACAACATGCTCACTAGTATTGTCTCTCGTAGCCCAGTCTTCATCGTCTCAAGCATGCTGTTGATCTCGAGTCCGCCCGCGTTGACCCTCGCTCAGGTACCCTCCCCTTTTTCCTCGCACCTCACGCCGCTCACCCGCTCAACAGATCTCCCAACGCAGCAAACCGATCGCCGCTGCCGGGGCAGCTACAAACCCAGATATCCTCTCGGCTTTTGAACGCCTCCTCTCCCGGACCGTCTTCTGGTCCTACCTCGTCCTCACCCCACCAATCACCATTGCGAGCGTCATGATCGGCCTGATGTTGATTGGGGCTTGATTTCCGTCGCCGCCGCCGCATCAGCCATCCATGATCCGTTTGATGTCCTATTCTTGGGTTGTATATATTCCATTCGGGGTTATCGATTGGCAACGGTTCACATATAGACAGTATATATATTTAGTATGCAGACTCGGGACCCGAGAGGTGGAAAAAGGCAACGCCATAAAGGGCATTGGCGTTGGCAATCGTGTGTCATGTTTGATGTACATCTCGTTGTCGTTGCTGATCTTTACATCATACGGGGGACGAAAACTTGTTTGAGCACAATGGCTCAAACGGCTTTCGAAATTCCCCTCGCCCATCTTCTGTTCTGCTGCAGCGAATGGAGGCCCCATGCCAGTATGCTCGATCCCACCAAGAACAGGTCAAGAATCAACGCATTTGCGTTCGTTCCCCCTGCCCTGATCGTACCGCACTGATCGCCTTCATTTTCGTTCTCGTCATTGATTTCATGGCGTATGGTGGTTCCCCACCGCCCCTTGGAGTCCGAGTCGACAATTCGAGAGTACCTACCTATCGACCTTGAGAGATCGGGATGCTCATGCACCAGCGTTACCAACGATCGAGGTAAGCAAGCAACACGCCCATGATTGGCCTCCGACTACCAAGGGCCACCATTCCAGCGGTCGCACACGAACGCAAGCACTGGCACTTGCGCTGCATCGTACCCTGCACGTGATGCATAGTCGTCCTCTGTCAGTATTACTACGGTGGGCTTCAAGTTTGAACCACGCTCGCGCAGGCCGGGATGGAAAGCAGAACGCAGTTTTCGGGGTCGACTGTGCTCGTGCACACCCTCGCCGTGCGTGTTCTCCATCACGCATCACGTCCGGTCCCGAACACCCAGTGTCCACGTCGTTCGGTGCACAGCAAGTAGATAAGGCCCTTGCGACTGGATTCTGTCTTGGATGGCCGCCCGCAAGTCGTTTCCGTGCATTGGCCCAGTCTGCGTTCCCTTTCCCAGACTGCATTCGAGTTCAGGATCTTGGGCGCGCGTCCGCAAAGTCATGGCGGTATCGTGATTTGGTGAAAAGTCCGAAACGAGCGAGAATTCATATTTTCCGCCCTACATAAACAGAGTCCGTACCATTTCATAGTTTGGCGACAGAAGTCATAACATGAGCGACATGACAATCCCGATCAGATCACTGGCTTATCTCCTTACCGTTGCCATAACCAACGGGTTTGTGCCTGGCTTCGCACCACCGATGAACTGGTGGCAAACAGAAACAGATATCAGCTATGCACACTGGGGACGGGACATAGTTCATGGGACCATCGCACTTACACCCTTTACACGTTCGTCCCTCTTCCTGGGAAGTTGTCCCTGGTAATTGTCCTCCTCCTCCTGGCGGCAGACATCAGCTATGCACAACCGGGACAGGGTCTAGCTAATGGGATCATCACACTTACTAACGGTGCGGAAAGTAGTTCCTCACAATTTTTTGTTGGAGCCAAGTCGGCGTCATGTGCCAACTCATGTAGAGCCCCATGCCCATCAGATTGAGCTGAACACGCCTCTTCCTCTACACCATGACCCAGAGTCTCACGGGACTTGCGCCGCGCATCGTCATCCACACCTGGAGCCTCCTGTGCCAATCAGTGATGCTAGTGGAGGCGTGCAACTCAAATTACACCAAACACTCACTGTGTTCTTAGGTTTGCGTCGAAATTTACGCAGAAGACTCCGTAGAGAACTACTCATGTTCAATGGGAGTCAGGTGGTGGTCAGGTGTTGAACGTTGAGATCTAAGTATCCACATGCGCATTGCTGACACCATGCTGCACCCTCATGTCAATGATGTCATGGTGGAAGTTGGGAACTGCGATTACATAAATTATGCCCATTACAGGAAGAGTAGTGCGGGAAAGGACCTCGGCCAGTGGACAAGAAAACCAAATTAGCCCAAAGTTTATATTTACAGGGTCACTGGGGGTGCTCGGATTTTCGAGGTTGACTGACACACATCGATTCGGAATAGGCCAGGACAACCCGAGCACGCAGTGCATCGCCAGCGACGTTCCCAAAATCTGGGTCAGCGACCACGGTGGTCCTTGCAACAGCATCGGAATGGGCTGCTGGGCGTGGAGCTATGGATTACGGAGAAGTATTCCTGCTGCGTTAGTAGTTGGGTTGTAGGGATGGAACAAAAAAATCAATCGCCTGCACTCTCGCAGTTAGCTGGCTGTCGATCGCGAAAGGCGCCCGAGAATATTCTGTGGGGAATATGCCCTGGAACACTAGTACAGCAGATGATAAGTGACACCGTCGCAATGGCGCATCCATTAGCGAGTGGGTGACAAGATTCACGTCCGATGACACTTTGGGGCAGGTATAGGGCACGAAAAGAGCTGGACTTATTACAAAGCCATTCATGGATGTCATTGAATGATACTGTTACAATTCGGAGCTTGATTCGAGGTGTTGTTCGCCTTCATTTCCGTTCTCGTCGTTTCCTTCATGGCGTATGGGGTATGGTGATTCCTATATTCAAGTTACCTCTTCTCGCCGCCCCGTGGAGTCCGAGTCGACGATTCGGGCGTACCTACCTGTCGACCTGCAGTTCGGGATGCATCGGCGATACCAACGATCAAGTAAGCGGCACGCCCATGATTGGCCTCCGACCACTAAGGGCCACCATTCCAACGGTCGCACACGAACGCAAGAACTGGCACTTACGCTGCATCGTACCCTGCTGATGCATGGTCGTCCTCTGGCAGCACGGTGGTCTTAAGGTGGTCTTCAAGTTTGAACTTCACTCGCGCAGGCCGGGTTGGAAAGCAGAACACAGTTTTCGGGGTCGACTGTGCTCGTGCACACCCTCGCCATGCGTGTTCTCCGTCACGCGTCACGTCCTGTCCCGGACCTTCAGTGTCTGCGTCATTCGGTGCACCTGGATTCTGTCTCGGATAGCCGCTCGCAAGTCGTTTCTGTGCATTGACCCACTGTGCAGTCGAGGTAGTTCAGGATCTTGGGCGCGCGTCCGTTGTGAAGACACAGCTGTGTCGCGATGGGTGAATAATCCTAGTCAAATCTCAGAAATGAGCAATGAGAAATACATATTTTCCACCCTGCATAAAAACAAGGTCCATACTATCACAGAAGTCATAGCATGAGCGACATGACAATCCCGATCAGATCACTTCTTTGTCGCTGTCATGAGAAACGGGTTTGCACCTGGTTTCACCCCACCGATGAACTGGTGAAACAGAGACAGATATCAGCTATGCACGGGGACGGGATATAGTTCATGGGATCATTGCACTTACACCTTTTGCACGCTCAGTCCCCTTCCTAGGTTCTTTTCCCATCTGACCGGCCCTCGGCAGCCGGCGGTGGACGTGGACAGGAGCAGGGATCAGCTATGCACGACCGGGACAGGGTCTGGCTAATGAGACCATCACACTTACAAACGATGCACATACCTCCTGGTCGACTTCATGTAAAGCCTCGTGCTCATCACGTTGAGCTGTGTGCACCTCTTCCGTCACATTCCTGGGAAGTTTTTCCTGGAAATTGTCCTCCTGCTCTCGGCGGCAGTCAGAACCAGATATCAGCTATGCACAACCGGGACAGGGTCTAGCTAGTGAGATCATCACACTTACAACCAATACACGTCCAGCAGTCCCCCTGGGAACGAATCGTTCCTGACGGATTTCTGGTGGAGGTTGCGAAAATGCTCCCAAGTCGGTGTCATCGTCATCATCTGGAGCTCCACGTCCATCACATTGAGCAGAACACAACTCTCCCTCTACACCATGATCTGGAGTCTCACCGTGGGAATTGCGCCGCGCCGCGTCATCCACACCTGAAGCTTCCTGTGCCAATCGGTGTTGCTGGAGGTGTGCAACCCAAGATTACACCAAACACTCACTGTGTTCTGAGGTTTACTCATGTTCGATGGGAGTCAGGTGGTGGTCAGGTTTGAGAAGTATTTACTGTTACAGCTGCGCCCGAGTAAAATGAGATTTGTAGTTGTTTTTTTGGGCGAAGAGCGGCCTAGTCTGGTCATGGTCCAGACTAGAGTCCACCTCCCTTATTTACAACTTGGTCACTGGGGGTGCTCGGATTTCCAGGGTGACCGACACACGTCGAATCGGCACAGGGCAGGACAAGCCGAGCACGCAGTGCATCGTCGGCGACGTTCCCGAAATCTCAGCGACCACGATGGTCCTTACAACAGCATCGGGATGGGCGCTAAGCGTGGGCTATGGATCACGGAGAACTTCCGCTACGTTAGTAGTGGGTTTTAGAGATGGAACAAAACAATCGGTTTTCGCCTGCATTCTCGCAGTCAGCTGGCTGTCGATCGCGAAAGGCGCCCGATAATGCTCTTTGGAGAATACGCCCTGGAGCAAGTACAGCAGACGGTAAGTGACACCGTTGCAACGGCGCATCCATCAACAAGTGGCCAACGAGATTCGCGTCCGATGGCACTTTGGGGCAGGTATAGAGCACATATAGATAGACTTAATACAAACCCATTCATGGATGTCATTGAATGATACTTGTACAATTCAAGGCTTGATTCGAGGTGTCATAAGCATCTGCAAGTGTCACAATTTCCGAGTCTCGTTCTTAAAAGACCTACAAATTGGCGGCCATGGCCTTGACCGCGGTCACTACTTCTCTCAGCTTTGCTTCTCCTTCGTCATTCAGGAGATTAAAAGCCCATCTGTCCTCCGGAGCGATGTCGTTGATGATGTCCACATCCGCCATAATAAACCTCGGCTGGAGGGTCCGAGTCTCGGTGGTAAAAGTGTAAACACAGAATTGGGTTCCGAAGGAGCTGATGCCAAGGAGCTTTGGCGTAGGAAGGGGGCCAGATGAGAGTTCACGGAAACGGTCACGCATCTGATTGTCAGCGAGGGCTCGGGCGGAGAGGTTCTTGAGAGAACCATACGGTTTGAGCGCGACAAAGAAGATTGGCACACGTCTTTTGCGGATGATGTAATGGACAGTGAACTCCTGAGATCCTTCGGCGCGCTTGTACTGAGGTGTTATTTGGTAGTGCTCAGAAGGGGGCAAGAGCTCAAACAGGAGGGTGTTGAAGGGCCCATACCAGTCGCTCTCTTCTGTGGTAAAGCGGTCAACGAGAGAGAACTGCTCTGCTGAGTAGAACAATATTGGAGTGACAGATTTTGAACATCCGCAACTCCGCCGTATTCTCACTCCACGAGTGTCGTCGCCTGCCGAACGTGGCACGAAGCGGAGTGTAAACCACGCTGCACCCTTCTATCATAGCCCATCGCGTTGTCGAAGCTTTTCTCAAATGGTGTATGTTTCCGCCTCTCATTCTTTTCTGACATTTGCAAGACCTTTTACTAGGTCTGTTGAACGTCTGGAAAGCACCTCGGTGGATCTGATGCCACAGATCTTTCGGGATCTTGGCTGCAAGCCCCATACAGAATACCTTTTGCGACCACTTTGGTCGGCTTTCGACACACCACTCTTTGCATTGATCTCTGATTAGATTTAAAGATGTATCTACACAAGTGTATCCAATTTGCAACAGGTTTCCAACCATACTATCCCTCGTACATGGCGTTGATGCCACCCCAAAGATGACAAGCGCCTTTCCAGAATGGTCTGTTGGCGTCGGACCGACCCGGCGTCCATGATCATCGATCACATCGATCACTGGTACTGATCGGTCACTGCGACATCGTCTCACTATCATCGCAGCTCTAGGCATTGTGATTCACTTCTTCACTGTATATTTGATGGGCGCAGCAGTGGGCTTCGTTGTCTGCCAGACTGGTTACTGGTAGACTAATTTGCGGCCCCGCCGCGCAGCTTGCTGTCACCTGGCAAGACCTGACCTCCGATTTCGATAGCTAAGGTAGCACCGTATCCCGACGCTGTGCCCCATCTCCAGCCTCCAAAAAGCCAACTGCTAAGGGAAGGTTACTCGGGCACTCCGCCCGATGACAAAGCCCCCCTTTACTTTTTTTGGGGAGGACATCGGAGGCTGTGCCAGATATAAATATTCCCGCTTCCTATCTACCCCCCCACAAACGCGACCTTCATCATGTCTAGTCGATACGTCTACACTCAGATCTTGACTTTCGAGCCCATTCCGTATCTCGAGCGCGGCACGTACACACAACACGCACCTTTTGTTCCCCCTTCTACACCCTTGCCTCCTTCTCCATACCGCCCGTCCCCCCCTTTTCCATATGTCGGCAGGTATCCCCACCTCCAGATCCACCCCTTTTTAAACGGAGAAGCACCGCCCACAGACTTTTACTTTGACCTCGCGTCAGTTTCCTTCTCCCCCCTGCGGGTCGGTCCTGGACTGCCCGCTGTTATTTCCGCGCACAAGCTCCATGAGCCGGCGACGTACCCGTCTATCACGCGGATGCGGATCTCCCACCATGCCGTCCCGCAATGGCCGATCGACCTGGAGTTTCACTATGGTGGATACACCGCTCCTGTCACGCCGCGCCCCATCACACTTGGCGACGTCCTCCGGATGATCCACTCCTCACTCCATAGGCAAATCACCCATGGGGACTGGGCTGGGATCAGCCTATCCAGGCAGACCGCGATAGCGCGTGCGTACACCCGGAGATGCCGGAATGTGCCACCATCGGAGTTGGTGGCGACCCGGGGAGTGAAGCGTGTCGACTACTTGTTGGAGGGACACGTCTTCAAGGGGTTGATCAGAACGCACGATGAAGGTGGTTTCCATCACTGGAAACTGATCACTGCGTAAATGCCGCGTCTCTCACGAAGGCAAATATATTTCTGGTGATTATAGTCTTCCATATACAGTCATCCGCTGGCACTTAAACAGCTAATTTGGCAGTCACGCAGCAAACACAACATCACAAATATTCGGGATCATAGCAATGGTGGATATAGGGTACTCTAAGATTGGTTATAGAACAGTATAAGGATAGAAAGTGTAAAGTGTTGGGGAATTAGTGGCAAACTTGGTAGATTCGATGCACAGGGGATTGCGAGCCAGAAGGCGAGCGGAGAAGTTCGGAAGGGTCAGAGCCCGGTCAGCGCCGGTGAGCGAGGTGAAACATTCCCACACCCGCACTCACCGCGTAGTACCACGACGACGACACTGATCAACCCCCCTTCACACACGTCACCGTCGATCCCTCCACCGCTTCTGTCGATTATGAAACCGAAGCCAACCCCACGCGGCTGCCGCGCTCTCCGGGCCCGCCATTTACGCTTCACCCTCTCCGGGCCACACCCACCCGCACCCGCACTAGTACTCCCACCTCCCCGCCGTGCCGACATCCTTGTGCGACCCCTCCCTTTTTTCGCGCCTTCTCTCCACGCTCACGTCTCTCTCTCCTCCCCTCGCCGCGTCCCTTTTAGCCTTGTTTTGCGTGTTAGTGCCACCGGTGCAGCAGTTGCTCAAATCGGATGGAATGATACCCTTCAAGGGGGCATTGGCAGTTGTAGTATCCCACTCACCATGCTCGTCCTTGGAGGGTGGTTCTGGGATGGAGAGGACAAATCCAGCAGTGTTGCGGATGCCGCGAACGTGCCCGACGGCCTAGGTACCGCCAACGTCAAGGGCAAGGTGGGTCCGAGCGCAGGCGACCTCGAACCCGGCCCACAATCACTGTCGACGCATACGGAGACCGAGATCGCCCAGAACGGAAACGGAAACGGAAGGGCATCTTGATTTTGATCTCGATCGTGATCGCGATCGTAGACAGATCCTATCAACGGACGCGCACGGCCCTCGGCTGCATCCCCATGTCCGCGCCCTCGCCCACGTCCTATGCACGAGAGACGATTTCCCCCGGAGAGACACTCACCGTGTTCATTACTCTCCTCGCGCAGATGGTCGTCGTCCCGCTCACCGTCACTCCGATGATGGTTCTCGTCAGCTGACTCTGACCGGGCGGGGACGTCTTTGAAGAGTATGTTTGCATCTCCCCTCTCGATCGCAGACGATGTGCTCACTGGTATTGTCTCTCGTAGCCCTGTGTTCATCGTCTCGAGCATGCTGTTGATTTCGAGTCCGCCCGCGTTGACGGTCGCTCAGGTACGCTTCTCCTTTTACTCGCACGCCACGCCGCTCACTTGCGCACAGATCTCCCAACGCGTCAAACCGACCCCCGCTTCCGGGGCCGCTACAAATACAGACACCTTCTCCGCCTTTGAACACCTCTCCCGAACCGTCTTCTGGTCCTACCTCGTCCTCACTATCACCATCGGGAGTATCATGATCGGCATCTCTTTGATCGGGGCTTGATTTCCGTCGCCATCATGCATCGATGCATCGTTTGATCTCCCATATCTTGGTTCCATATATTCCATTCGGGGTTATCGAATACGGGCATCGGTTCACGTATAGACAGTTATATAGTTTGCAGACTCGAGACCAGAGAGGGGGAAAAAGGCAACGCGACAAACTTGGACGTTAGCGCTTTAGCGATCGCGTGTCATGTTTTATGTACGTCTCGTTGTCAGTGCTGATCTTTACATCATACTGGGGACGAGAACCGTGACGAACTTGCTACGAACAGTGATTCGAACGTTTTTCGAACTTGAAATTCCATAGCCCAGGTTCTGTTCTGCTGCAGCGAATCGAAGCCCCCACAGTACGCTCAATCTCACGAAGAACAGAGGTCCATCATTCCCCTTGCCCTGATCATCGCACTGTTCGCATTCATTTTCGTTTTCGACATTTCCTTCATGGCGTATGGCGATTCCTATCTCCCTCTCGCCGCTCTTTGGAGTCCGAGCCGACGATTCGAGAGTACTTACATAAATATCGGCCCCCAGATTGGGATGCTTGTGTCATCGGCGCTTGGGCCAATGTATTGTGGCTGTGGGTATATAAGACTCGATAACGAGGCCAATTTTACTTATACTCCCGCTTTCCTGTCTACCCCACACAAATATAACCCTCATCATGCCTGGCCCGCACCTCGGGCGCACTCCGAGGTACACACAACCACCACCTATTGTCCCCCTTGCTAGGCTCACCCCTCCCCAATACCACCCGTCATCCCTGTATTCCGGACCAAACGCACCTCACCGTGAACATACCAGCAATTCCCACTTGACCCACCCCCCCCGTGCCCGTAGAAAATTCGTTGACTGGGTTTTTCGGCCATGCGAACGCGCCTCTTCATGGGCCGGCGCGTCTCGCTTCCAGATCCACCCCCTCCTAAACGGAGAGGCGCATCGCGCGGAGTTTTACTTTAACCTCGCCAACCCAATCTTTTCCCCCCTCCGGGTGGGTCCTAGAAACTCTACTTTTATTTCTGCGGACGAGCTCCGTGGGCTGGCGACATACTACCCATCTGTCACCCGAATGCGCATCACCCACGAAGCCATCCCGCAATGGCCGATTGACGTGAAGTTTGATCATGATGCTGCTACCCAAATCACGCTTGGCGACGTCCTCTACATGATCCACGCCTCCCTTCACAAGGGGATCACAAAGCAAGACTGGGATAGGATCAGCCCATCTGTGCAGACCGCGATAGCCCGTGCGTACACCCAGAGATGCTGGAGTGCGCCATCACCAGCGGTGGTGAGGAGCCAGGGAGTGAAGCGCATAGACTATCTGCTGGGGGAACACGCCTTCAAGGGGCTGATCAGAACGCGTGATGGAGGTAGTTTCCACCGCTGGAGACTAATCACGGCATACTAAATGCCGCATCTCTCACTGCGGCGAACCATTCCATTGGGGATCTCCATTGGGGAAGGGATTTGTCAGCAGGCAGGTTCTGATCTCCTTCGTTTGTAACTGTTTGTGCTACCGTGACTAATTTGGGGATACTTATACAGGCTTTCGTTTCCTCCATCGCCGCGTCTGTCGTAACAACGGGTCAGCCTTTGAATGTAGTATGTATGTGTCACTTTTTTTTTCTGACTAGTTTCCTGGGAAGCTGAGACGTTGAACAGATATATAGACAAGTTATCGCATCAGCTTGAATGTGATGATCCTAAATCCGCCTGATTCCTGCCACCAGTGTGTCCGTGACCGTCTTTCCCTCGTCAGATGTATACCGTGTCAATGTAATGATTTACTTCTCCCTGATTCATCACTTTCTGAAAACACATAATTCTACGATCACAAGTTTTGGCGTCACGGTCTGCACTACTTCATAGCACATCTGTGATAAATTCTAACGCTTCCCGAGCTTGAATAAACAATCTGGAGCAGAAATGACCAAGATAGTAAAAGGTGGGTTGTCACGCTGAATCGAATTCCTCCTGTTCGATGAGAGTTAGGTGGTGCTCAGGTGTTGAGTATTTGCTTTGCACACATGATGTAAAAGACCTACGAATTCGCGGCCATGGCCTCGACCGCGGTCACCACTCTCTCAGCTTTGCTTCTCCTTCGTTATTCAGGACGTAAAAAGCCGCATCTGTCCTCCGGAGTGATGTCATCGGCTCATCCGCCATAACGAGCGTCTGCTGGAGGGACCGCGTCTCAGTGGTGAATGTGTACACAGAGAACCGGGTTCCGAAGGCGCTGATGCCGACAAGCGTTGGCGTAGGGAGGGAGCCAGACGCAAATTCACGAAAGCGGTCACGCATCTGATCGTCGGCGAGTGCCCGGGCGGAGAGGTTCTTGAGAGAACCATATGGTTTGAACGCGACGAAGAAGATTGACACACGTCTTTCGTGGATGATGTCATGGACAGTGAAGACCTGAGATCCTTTGACACGCGTGTACTGGTAGTGCTCCGAGGGGGGGAAGAGCTCAAACAGGAGGGTGTTGAAGGGCCCATAGTATCAGTCGCTCTCGTCTGTGGTGAAGTGGTCAACAAGAGAGAACTGTTCTGTGACGGCTTCGGACCAAGGCATGTCTATATACCATCTGATTAGTGGAGGGGTGTACTGAGACGAAAAGAGCACCAGACCTCTGAAGGTAAGTGGTAGTAAGTAATGTCGAGAGCCAGTTAGGTCTGAGGTGGCAGCGCTGAGTTCTCACCTACACTCCTTGATAACACATTGATCCTTCAGATTTCCGAGTCGATGTGTACAACTTATCTTGCACCTCAAAGTTCGAGTCCAACTTCCAAGGGCCCGAGTCCGAAACTCGCAACTACGCAAATTTTAGATCCATACAGATGTTGGTTTGATTCAGAAAGGCCATCGAGGTAATGAAGATAGAATACATGTAGAAGGTGTGAGCATGAGATACGAAACCGATAAATGTAGCCTTGGGCTATGGAAGATCGTGTACCAGTGTATGAGACGATGGGTAGATACGAGATAAAGATAACGTATCCAGGTGTGGTAAGGATATAAACGTGAAATGTGAAAGCGCGCGTGCGTAGGGTATCGATACAAATGTGAAAACAGTCCCAATGAAAAAGAGGATAAGAGCACAAGAGGGTAGATATAGAGGAGAAACCGGGCACTACCACGCAAAGAGTCCCTGCATCCCGAAGGTGCTCTCCGCGGTGGCCGGATACGTGGCGGTGGTATAAGGGTAACCCTGGTAGCCCTGGTCGACGTCGACAACTCGAGGGTAGCTGACTTGAGGGTAGAAACCCACACTAATGTCCGGTGTCGCCGACAGGTCGGGCTGTGAGAAATTGAACTCCTCCAACGACTCGGATGCTACCTCGGCACCCTGCGTATGGCGGTAATATTCATAATTGGAGGGCGCGTTGTTGTACTGGACTCCGTACGGGAGGTGGGACAAGGATATCTGGGCGGGTAGGGATGCCGCGGTAGGTAGAGGTTCATTATTCACGGCGAAGTGCACACCGTACGATGGGAGCGTCCAGGATGCCGGTGTGGTTAAAAGTACATCGTCGGCCGTGTGCGAAGCCACAAGCTCGGGGAGGGACGGGCCAGCAGGTGGAAAATCATTGAACTTATAAATGTCGTCAAAGGCTTCGCCTCCAACGGCAGTCTCGGAGATCGGCTGGGAGGTCGTGTCAACGGCGTAAAGGACCCCTTGCTCTGGTGTGGGCAGCTGCAAGTGATCTATCACGGGTTCAGGCGCAGTCAATACTCCCGAACTTGAGGTGAAAGAAGGCGCGTTATTCGGATTTGCATTGGGCACGAGCTGTGCGTGGTTGACCTGTACGCGTTTCGTGATGGGCTCGGCACTGTACGCCGCACAGGCATTCTTGCTGCTACCCTCAACTTGTTGGTTGGAGAGCGAAAGGACTGAGGAGGGGGAGGGGTGCGTGTTAAATGGAGGGTCGGAAGACCCTGCGCGTGTGGCAGAGCGACTTGACGACGACGAGGTGCTATAAGGTGAAATCTTCCGCTCCTGCCGTGCAGCCTTCCTGGCACTAGCGGACGATGAACGACCCCCCTCTAGTTGGTATCCATGTCTCCCCTTCCTATGCCTCGTCAGAGATCCCGGGTCAGTACACCGAAACCCACAGCCTTCTTCGGGGCACTTGTGGGGACGTTGACGCAAACTATCAGAAGGGTGAGCGAGTCGCGTATTTCTTCATCCGTGGCACACTCACTGAACGTCGACGTGTGTTAGGAGATTTGACCGTTGCAGTGTCTTGAAGGTGCATCCGGGGTAGTCGCAAACATACATTCTATTTGGATCGGTCAGCGTCGCGTCGGGAAAGGAATGTCGTTGGACGGTGTACGTACAACTCTTCCTTGTTCTCCGCGTGAATCTTCATATGACGAGGGAGATCAGCCTTGCGGCTGATGGTCTTGTGACAAACATCGCACACGACAGGCGTCTGAATAGAACAGATGAGTGATGCGTGCAAGTGATACTGATCGAGGAC
>Ga0307508_10002518_pt1 | contig 19301 bp, 25 predicted proteins | sample 9_EM_MG_FD_203089 | JGI IMG/M metagenome (GOLD analysis project Ga0307508, IMG submission 203089) | Populus trichocarpa ectomycorrhiza microbial communities from riparian zone in the Pacific Northwest, United States - 9_EM | ecosystem: Host-associated > Plants > Roots > Unclassified | place... | reverse complement strand
CCTTTATTACCCCCCCCCCCACCACCATTTCCTCACCAACCCCCTCCCCCCCCCCCCCCCCCCCCCCCCCCCCCCACCTCTGTGGTAAAATGTTAAGCGCCGGAGGCGCTTAGGATGCCGCGAGCCTCGCTTTTACTTCTTCGGGGATAGCCGTTATCTTTTTCTTATCGTAATCAAAGCATACCATGCCGGTTTTGGCAGTGGCTATCACTACGGATTTACCGTTGGCTTCCTTTTCCAGTTTGTAATATAGCTCGAAGGAGATTTTGCTTATTTCGGCGATGGCCACCGAGGCTTTTACCGTATCGCCATAGAACAGCTCATTTTTAAACTCAATGCCCACATCGCTCATGATAAGGCCGGACCCTCCCAGGTTCAGCTCGGTATACCCGTACTGGTGCAGGTATTGCATACGGGCCTCGTGCAGCAGCGACAGCACGGTATCATTGCCCACATGACCACCGTAATTGACATCGGTGATACGCACGGGAATAAGGGTGGTAAACGGGAAATGAGCGGGAAGGTCGATTTTGATGCGGGGCATGGGAAAGTTGATGGTTGATAGATGATGGTTGACCCTTCGACAAGCTCAGGGTGACATTTGTTTGATATGCGGCGTTTGATACGCGGGCCGCGGATGGTTAAGGCTTTTCGTCGATCAGGTCTTTGAGATCGATGATGTCGAGGAAATTGGTGGTGGCCGGAATGAAATGGGACGAAATGATCCTGGTACGCCATTCCTGCAGGCGTTTTTTCCAGTGGCTGTTTTCATTGTTGCTTTTATCGGTGGCGTCATCGGTATTATTATCGCTGTAAAGATAGCGAAGGGCATCGGCTATTTTAAGGGATGCGCGGGTGGTTTCACCATTGGGACCTGTGATGATGACGTAATCTGCATGGGTGAGCAGGGGGCTCATATTGCGGGCGGCCATATCATCGTCGTACGCCATGGACACCTGCTGCGTGGTGATGGGCGAGAGGCGGGCGGCGGGCACTGAGCTGACGGACGCATATTTTAGCGTTCGTGTATAGGCGATAGCGGGGGGCGGGGCCGGTTTGCTATACCCTGTATAATTATCGTTATCGGCGGCGTTGTCTTGTACAGACTCGCGGGTGGCGATCTTTGTGGTGGCGCCGGGTGGCTGATGGCTGGCTGGCAAAGGCGCCGGTGTGATGGCTACCTGTTTTTTGCCGGGTTGGTTTTGTGCATACCAGGCATAGCCGGCGACAGCCAACAGTAAAACGGCTGCGGCGGCCATTCTAAAGTAAGATTTTTTGTATAATGGTCTTACCGGGGCGGCGGGCCGGGCGGTTTCTTCCAGCGCGGCGGCAATGACGGGCCATGATGCGGGCGGAGGGAGAACGGCGGAGTCGTACAATTTGGCGGCAAGGGCAGCATAGGCGGGTGTATCGCTGAGCCGGGACGCGATAGCCTCCCAACACCCGGGCGGGGGCGTTGCTTCCCATTGTTTCATTTTATGTTTCAACTGCTCCGACATCAGGGGCGGGTTAAGGATGAACGACGATTGTTATCGAGAAACTCTTCTACTTTCTTTTGTAAAATGGCTTTGGCGCGCGCCAGCTGCGATTTGCTGGTCCCCTCGCTGATGCCCATTATCTCTCCAATCTCTTTATGCGAATATCCTTCTATCACATACATATTAAACACTGAGCGGTAGCCTGGCGCCAGTTCCTGCACCAGCTGGATGATATCCTGTTCGCCCAGCTGGTCGAGCACGTTCAGGCTGCTGTCGGCGATGGTTTGTTCTTCCCGGTCGCCGATGCTGTTCAGGTTTACCTTTTTCCGATAGTGCTCAATGGCGGTATTTACAAATACCCGGCGCATCCAGCCTTCAAAAGAGCCTTCTTTCCTGAACTTGGCGAGGTTACGGTACACCTTGATAAATCCTTCCTGCAGGAGGTCCTGTGCGTCGTCGGCATTGCTGGCATACCGCAGGCAAACGGCGTACATTTTGGGCGAAAACCGCTGGTATAGCAATTCCTGCATGCGCCTGTTGCCTGCCAGGCATCCATTTATTAAGTCGTCCTCCGTGATGTTATGGTTGCTTAGATCGTTCAAATTATCTTTTTTCCGGGCATTAAATTAGGTTTTCCCACTGATATTCCGAAGGTTATTGGGTGGACTGTTGCAAAAATAAAACCAGCTTATCTGCCGCCCGGCGGCGATGGCTATAGCGGCTTTTTTGCTCCAGGGTCATCTCTCCAAAGGTTTGTGTGGCCCCATCGGGGGTAAAAACAGGGTCATATCCAAAGCCACCGCTGCCGCGGGGAGCTGTTTCAATGATGCCGGGGCAGATGCCTTCAAAAAGAAACTCTTTGCCGCCGAGGATAAGAGAGATAACGGTGCGGAAGCGGGCCCGGCGATTGGTATGAGGCTGCAGCCGGGCCAGCAGCTTTTCCATGTTCTTTTCGGGGGCTTTTTCGTCGCCGGCATAGCGGGCGCTGAGCACACCCGGCTCGCCATTGAGGGCTTCTGTTTCAAGACCGGTGTCTTCGCTGAAGCAGTCGATGCCCGTGAGGCGATAGATGGTCTGTGATTTTTCGCTGGCATTGGCCTCGAGGGTAGGATGGGGTTCGGGGATATCGATGTCTATCCCGGCATCTTTGAGTGTGATAAGCGTAAAGGCATTGCCGATGGCGGCCTGCATTTCTTCTACTTTATGGCGGTTATTGGTAGCGAAGATTAGTTTCATGACGGAAAGGTATGCTATACATTAAACAGCTGCTTCAGGCAGATCCACAGCTTGCTTTTGAGCGCTTTTGCATCGGGGCCGGTACTGTTCAGCTGGCTGAGGGCGGGTGCGAGCACGATGGAATGGCCGTTTTGGGCGAGGGGTACAAAAGAGGGCTGGTGCGCGAGCGCGGGGTCGCTCACAGGCACGCCAAATACCAGTATGTATTCGCTATCCAGCTGTTCGCGGAGTTCGGCGGGCGACAGGGGATAGCGGGTATGATTGACGATGGCTACATCGCCCAGGTTGAGGCGGCAGGCCTGGAGTATGGCGGTGAGGAAGCTGAGCTCGCTTTCGGGCAGGTATACTTCTTTTTGGTTGCTGACGAGGATGGCGATTTTTTTCTGGTGCTTGCCCAGGTATTGAACGGTGGGCGATGGTTGTTGTTCGTTGCCTGTTGTTCGTTGTCCGGGAGCTTGGGGAGCGGGTGTTTCTACCCGGGGCGCTATTGCTTCCGGGATGACGATAGGGTGCTCCTGCTCCCCGGGCGCTTCCTGCGGGGCGGCTTTGAGGCGGGTGCCGGGGGCCTCATTGTCGGTCGGCATTACCAGGTGTTTGCCATATAGTTCGGCCAGCTGGAAGGGGGATAGTTGTATATCGTTCAGTGACATTGTATAATAAATATTTTCTTCGGTTATGTTTGATCGATTGATGTATATGCCTGTATCAAAAAGTGCCCAATAAAGCTGTGGGCGTTTTTTAGTTTTAACGCTATTAGGTACTACCATCCCTTTAGTATCCCTTGAGTAGACCTTTAGTATCGCCTTAGTGTCTACCGGTATCACCTATGGGGCGAACCGGTTTGCCGGGTGGGGACAGGCGGTGCGCTTCATCAAAAAAACAATTTTTATATCCAAAACAGCGTGTTTTTTATAAATTCTCTAAATCACTAACGGTTGTTCGGTTTTTTTGCCCGCTTTTTTTGCCCGGCGCTTAATTGTTTGTTTCTTTGTACAAATTTAAAGCAATATGACTGGCACGATGGAAATTCCTGTTACCAAAGTTGAAAGGAGTAAGCTGAATGATATTCCTTTGGAGAATATTCCCTTTGGCAAGTATTTTACCGATCACATGCTGGAAGCCGATTATGAAAACGGCGAGTGGAAGAATGTGGAGATTAAACCCTACCAGCCGCTGCTGCTGAGCCCCTCACTGGCGGCCCTGCATTATGGCCAGGCTATTTTTGAAGGCATTAAAGCCTATAAGGATCCCCAGGGCAATGCGTCTATTTTCCGCCCGTACGACAATTTCCGTCGTTTCAATATTTCTGCCGGGCGTATGGAAATGCCTGCGGTGCCTGAAGATATATTTATCGAGGGTATGCGTAAGCTGGTGGAAGTAGACAAAAGCTGGATCCCGGCCAAGACCGACCATTCCTTATATATACGTCCTTTTATGTTTGCTTCGGATGAGGTGATTGGCGTAAAGGCATCGGACAGTTATAAATTTATCATCATTCTCAGTCCTACCGGTCCCTACTATGCCGCTCCGATGCGCATTAATGTAGAGGAAAAATATGTGCGCGCCACACCGGGCGGTATTGGTTTTGCCAAGGCGGCGGGCAATTACGGTGCGGCCATGCTGGCTACCACGGAAGCCAGGCAAAAGGGCTATGACCAGGTATTGTGGACAGATGCCCTGGAGCATAAGTATGTGCAGGAGATAGGCACGATGAACGTGTTCTTTATTATCGGCAATACGGCGGTGACGCCCGATTTGAACCAGGGTACTATCCTGGAGGGGGTTACCCGCGCCAGCGTTATAACCCTGCTCAAGGACCAGGGTTATAAGGTGGAAGAGCGTCCGCTGAGCATCGACGAAATTGTGGCGGCCTATAAAAAAGGCGAGCTGAAGGAAGTGTTCGGCACGGGTACGGCGGCCACGGTATCGCTTATCAAAGAGCTGCGTTACAAGGACTTCGAAATGAAATTTGATGTAGACAGCTGGAAGGCCACTCCCGAAATCAAGCGCCGGATGGCGGCGATACGCGAGGGACGCGAAGCCGATAAATATGGCTGGTTATTCAAGATATAGCCTGAAAGCGGGTCTTTTCCCAGTTTCTTCAAATAATTTTTGGATTTTCACCGGCAGGGATTTACCTTTGCCGTCCCAAATAAATCAAGGTTCGGATGCCTACAATACAACAGTTAGTACGTAAAGGAAGAGAGATTATCAGGGCTAAGAGTAAGTCCCGTGCATTGGATGCATGCCCGCAGCGCCGTGGAGTATGTACCCGTGTATATACGACTACGCCTAAAAAGCCTAACTCTGCGCTTCGCAAGGTGGCTAAGGTGCGTTTGACCAACAAGATAGAGGTGATTGCCTATATCCCCGGTGAAGGTCACAACCTGCAGGAGCACTCCATTGTACTGATTCGCGGTGGTCGTGTAAAGGATTTGCCCGGTGTACGTTACCATATCGTACGCGGTAGCCTGGATACTGCCGGTGTGAAGGACCGTAAGAAAAGCCGTTCCAAATACGGTACGAAGAAAGAGAAAGCCAAGAAATAGTATTTCCGGCTGGATACAGACAATTAACAAGCATTTTTCACCAAGTCCCCCCAGGGGCGATATGTTAGCAGACAATGCGTAAAGCACAAGCCAAAAAATTACCACTGGCGCCGGATGCCAGGTACAACGACAAACAGGTAACCCGTTTTGTGAACAACCTGATGTGGCAGGGAAAGAAAAGTGGTGCTTTCACCATTTTCTATGATGCCATTGACAAGGTGAGCAAGCAAACCAACGAAGACGGGTACGAAATCTGGAAAAGGGCTTTATCGAACCTGACGCCTGCAGTAGAAGTACGCAGCCGTCGTATTGGTGGCGCTACCTTTCAAATCCCTGCTGAAGTTCGTGCGGACAGGAAGATTTCTTTGAGCATTAAATGGCTTATCCGCTACAGCCGCGAAAGAAACGGTCGCAGCATGGCCGACAAGCTGGCGGGTGAAATCATGGCTGCCGCCAAAGGTGAAGGCGGTGCTTTCAAGAAAAAAGAAGATACCCATCGTATGGCTGAAGCCAATAAGGCTTTTGCTCACTTCAAAGTATAATGCACGCGTCCCGCATCATGGCGGGTACTGCTTACCATATAGGGCCACTTCGCTGATGCGGAGTGGCTTTTTTGTTTTGGGGGTGTGTCGCGGTTTTAGGCGTGCCACGGTTCTTTTGCGGATCTGTGTTAACCGTGGCACGCAGAAAAGCCACCTGGTGGGGTGGCTTAACTATTTCAATAGAGAAATGCGGCTGGTTTAGAACGCAGTGCCGTTCTCGTTGTTTTCGTTGCTGTCTTCTGCCGGACGTTCGCTTACAGGAGCTGGTGTTTCAACCGGTTCTTCTGCGGGTGTCCATACGGGTTGCGCTGCAGGAGCGGGTGCTTTTTTGGGAGCAGGTTTTTTAGCTGCTTTCTTTTTGGGAGCGGCCTTGGGCGCGGCTTTTTTAGGAGCGGCTTTCTTAGCGGCTTTTTTGGGTGCTGCTTTCTTTTTAGGTGCTGCTTTCTTTTTGGGCGCCGCCTTCTTTTTAGGAGCGGCTTTTTTGGCCACCTTCTTCTTTGCTACTTTTTTAGGGGCAGCTTTCTTTTTGGGTGCGGCCTTCTTCTTTTTAGGGGCAGCTTTCTTTTTAGCTACTTTTTTGGGAGCGGCTTTTTTCTTTGGAGCTGCCTTCTTTTTAGGAGCGGCTTTTTTGGCTTTTTTACTGGTGGCCATATTATTTTTGAATTTTAGGTTAGGAATGAGATTCTAAATTTAGTGAAGCTTTTCAATTACAAGCAACTTTTAACCAGCTAATTTCATAAAAATTTTGATAATACAGCAGGGAAGGATACAAACAACCGTTGATTTTACTGCAATCTATGCGATTCACTCGCTGACTATCCCCGTTAGTAAAGCTGGTTCACCTGCTTACCCCGACAAGCCTGCCGGTGGGGCAAAAAGGATGGCAGGACGGGGGTAAAAGGTACGGGCGGAAGACCCGCGGCAACTTTTCAACAAGACCTTTTTTATTTGCCCGAAATGGTTACCTTTGCGCGCCCAAAGTGGCGTGGAACGTGCCCGGGGGCAACCAGGCGCTTCCCGGCCAGGGGGCCGGAAACCGGGAGACCGGGAAAACGACATTAAAACCGAACTTTTTAATAAAGCAACAATGGCAGATTTACGATTACAAAGAAACTTCGGTATTGCAGCGCATATCGACGCCGGCAAGACCACCGCTACAGAACGTATTTTGTATTATACCGGCGTGAGCCACAAGATTGGTGAGGTACACGATGGTGCCGCTACGACCGATTGGATGGAGCAGGAAAAAGAGCGTGGTATTACCATTACCTCTGCTGCCGTAACCTGCTTCTGGAACTTCCCGACAACCCAGGGCAAGCCCATAGCGGATACCAAAAAATATAAGTTCAACATCATTGATACCCCAGGTCACGTGGATTTTACCGTAGAGGTAGAACGTTCCTTGCGGGTGTTGGACGGGTTGGTAGCCTTGTTCAGCGCCGTAGATGGTGTAGAGCCCCAGTCTGAAACGGTTTGGCGCCAGGCCAACCGCTATGGCGTTCCCCGTATCGGGTTCGTGAACAAAATGGACCGTGCCGGTGCCGACTTCCTGAACGTGGTAAAACAGGTTCGTGAAATGCTGGGCGCCAAATCCGTTCCCCTTCAGCTGCCAATCGGTGCTGAGGACGATTTCAAGGGCGTGGTTGACTTAATTCAAATGAAAGGCATGATCTGGGACGATGCTACCCAGGGTGCTACCTATACAGAAGTGCCCATTCCTGCCGATTTGCAGGAAGAAGCTGAATACTGGAGAGCCCAGCTGGTAGAAGCCGTGGCTGAATATGATGACAAACTGATGGAAAAATTCTTTGACGATCCCAACAGCATCACCCAGGACGAAATGCATGTGGCCATTCGTAAAGCCTGTATCGATCTGAGCATCGTACCAATGCTTTGCGGTTCAGCCTTTAAGAACAAGGGCGTACAAACCATGCTGGATTGCGTGGTGCGCTACCTGCCCGGTCCGCTGGATATTCCCGATACCAAGGGCCTCAACCCCGATACCGGCGAAGAAGTATTCCGTAAACCGGATGCCAAAGCTCCTTTTGCAGCCCTGGCATTTAAGATCATGACCGACCCGTTTGTGGGCCGTTTGGCATTTTTCCGGTGCTATAGCGGTCACCTCGATGCCGGTTCTTATGTTAAGAACATGCGCAGCGGTAAAAACGAACGTATCAGCCGTATCATGCAGATGTTTGCCAACAAGCAAAATCCCATCGATTTCATCGAAGCGGGCGATATCGGCGCAGCGGTAGGCTTTAAAGAAATCAAAACAGGGGATACCTTGTGCGATGAGAAGCACCCGATTGTGCTGGAAAACATGTTTATTCCCGAGCCTGTAATTGCCATCGCCATCGAGCCGAAAGCACAGGCCGACGTTGATAAAATGGGTATGGCTATCTCCAAGCTGGTGGAAGAAGATCCCACGCTGCGTGTAAATACAGATGAAGAAACCGGCCAGACCATCCTGCGTGGTATGGGTGAGCTTCACCTGGAAATCATCGTGGACCGTATGCGTCGCGAGTTTAAAGTAGAAGTAAACCAGGGTGCGCCCCAGGTAGCTTATAAAGAAGCCTTCGGCCAGAGCGTGGAACACCGCGAAACGCTGAAGAAACAAACCGGTGGCCGTGGTAAGTTTGCCGATATCGTATTCGAATTTGGTCCTGCCGATGCAGAATGGCTGACAGAAAACCCCGGCAAGCACTACCAGTTTGTGAATGATATCTTCGGTGGTTCTATCCCCCGTGAATTCATCCCTGCTATCCAGAAAGGATTTGAATCCGCTATGGGTACGGGTGTACTGGCCAGCTATCCGGTTGACAATATGAAAGTGCGTATTTTCGACGGTAGCTTCCACCAGGTGGATAGTGACTCTATGTCGTTCGAGCTTTGCGCCAAAGCAGGTTTCCGTGAGGCAGCCCGTAAAGCCAAGCCCACCCTGCTGGAGCCGATCATGAAAGTGGAAGTGGTAACCCCCGACCAGTACATGGGTGACGTAACCGGTGATCTTAACCGCCGTCGTGGTATGCTGGAAGGTATGGACAGCCGCAACAATGCACAGGTTATCCGCGCCAAAGTGCCCCTGAGCGAAATGTTTGGTTATGTAACGCAGCTGCGTTCTTTATCGAGCGGCCGCGCATCGAGCACCATGGAGTTCTCTCACTATTCGCCCGCTCCCAACGGTATTGCTGAAGAAGTGATAGCCCGGGTAAAGGGTAAGGTGAATGCCTAAGTATTGATTCAATCAATTTGTATACAGCCCCGTCTTTATGACGGGGTTTTTTTATTTTTCTTAAGTATATGCTATTAAACCTGGCACCATTTTCTTATTCCAATGGCTAAAATCTAGCTCATGAAAAAGAACATTAATAGAGTAATCGTTATGATTGCCTTTTTTATGGCAATCGCCCTGGCAGGTTCTTCGCAAATCATTGTTAAAGTAAGGCCATCGGCTCCTCCTCCCCCGGCTAATTACCATCGCCCCCCGCCTCCCGGAAGAGGCCAGGTATGGGTAGAAGGCGAATGGGTGGTAAGAGGCGGCAGGTACGAACAACGCCCCGGTTACTGGGTGGCTCCGCGCAGGGGTTATCATTGGGCGCCCGGCAGGTGGGTAGCCCGCAGGGGTGGCTGGGTATGGGTACCCGGCGGCTGGGTAAGAGGCCGGTATTAAGAATAACCACCAGGCAGATATAAAATACGGAAGCGGGTGCAGGCTGTTTTTGACAGCCGGCGTCCGCTTCCGTATTTTATCCGATCGTTCATCACTTCTCATTTTTCCGGGGGGAACAAAATCATTTACTTTACACGATAATTATAACGCGTACAACCAGGCTCGTCCTGCCGGGCGGGTGGGTGGTGACCATAAAAAATAAAATTAATAACGCATGAAATACGGGTTTCATTCTTCTCTTTTGGTGATTGTTTGCCTGGTAACGGTTAATGTGGCGACCGCGCAGCAAATGAAATGGGGCAAAGACGGCCACAGCTATTACCGGGCCGAGAGCGGCGATATCGTACAGTATACGCTGCCGGAAAACACCCGGTTGGTGGTGGTGGCAAAAGACAAGCTGAAACCGCAGGGACAGACGATGAGCCTATCCGTACGCAATTTTAGTTTTTCCGACGATGCACAAAAACTGCTGATTTATACCAATACCAAAAAAGTATGGCGTCTCGATACCCGGGGAGATTACTGGCTGTACACCATAGCCGATGGCAGCCTGCGCCAATTGGGGAAGGGACTACCTGCTTCCTCGCTTATGTTTGCCAAGTTTTCGCCCGATGGAACAAAGGTGGCTTATGTAAGCAATTACAATTTGTACGTGGAAGATGCCGCCCCGGGCGACATAAAGGAGCTAACCACCGATGGTACGCGCAAGCTTATCAATGGTACTTTCGACTGGGCCTATGAAGAAGAGTTTTTTTGCCGCGACGGCTTTCGCTGGGCTCCCGACAGCCGGCAGCTGGCCTACTGGCAGATTGACGCCAAGCAAACTACCGACTACCTGATGATAAATAACACCGATTCCATCTACCCGGTAGTAAAGCCGGTGGAGTATCCCGTGGCTGGTGTGGCGCCTTCGCCCTTCCGTATCGGCGTGGTGGATATAGCCAATGCACAAACGAAATGGATGGATATTCCTACCGACCCGGTGCTGCAGAGCTATGTGCCACGGATGGAATGGGCCCCGGGGGGCAACGAATTGATTGTACAGCACCTGAACCGCAAGCAAAACGAAAGCCGGCTGTTGCTGTGTAATGTGGCTACGGGCGCTTCCGGTCTTGTGTATACCGAAAAAGATTCGGCGTGGATAGATATCCTGCCATCGTGGGACCAGGACTATACCATGGGCGGCTGGGACTGGCTGGAGGGTGGAAAATCCTTTTTATGGGCCAGTGAAAAAGACGGCTGGCGTCATTTGTACCGCGTGAGCCGGGATGGAAAAAAAGACGTGCTGGTGACAGTGGGCAATTATGATGTGATGGACATTGTACGGGTGGATGAAAAAGGCGGGTTTGTGTATTTTATGGCATCGCCCGATAATGCCACGCAAAAATACCTGTACCGCATCAAACTGGATGGAAAAGGAAAGGCGGAGCGTTTATCGCCCGCCAGCCAGCCGGGGACGCATGACTATAAGATATCGCCGGATGCGGCTTTTGCCTATCACAGCTTCTCGAATTATTATACGCCCGGCACGACCGAATGGCTGTCGCTGCCCAAACATAAAAGCATTACCGCCACCAGCGCGGTAGACGAGGCGATCGTAAAAGCCGGTAAACCGGGCCCGGGGACCGAATTTTTCAAAATAAAGACTTCTGAAGGGGTGGAAATGGATGCATGGATGGTGAAGCCCCTTGATTTTGACCCGGCAAAAAAATACCCGGTCGTGTTCTATGTCTACACAGAGCCGTGGGGACAGAATGTAAAGGATGAATATGGCGCCACCGATAATTTCCTGTACCAGGGCAATATGGCCAAAGACGGGTATATCTATATTTCTATCGACAACCGTGGTACACCGGTGCCTAAAGGCAGGGAATGGCGTAAATGCGTGTATCGCAAAATAGGACTTGTCAACATACGCGACCAGGCGCTGGCGGCCCGGGAAATTTTAAAATGGCCGTATGTGGACACGGCCCGTGTGGCGGTATGGGGATGGAGCGGCGGCGGATCGGCCACCCTCAACCTGATGTTCCAGTACCCGGATGTGTATAAAACCGGCATTGCCATTGCGGCAGTGGGCAACCAGCTTACCTACGACAATATTTACCAGGAGCGCTATATGGGGCTTCCGCAGGAGAACAGGGAGGATTTTGTAAAGGGATCGCCCATTACGTATGCCAAAAACCTGCAGGGCAGCCTGTTGTATATACACGGCACGGGCGACGATAACGTGCATTACAACAATGCGGAGATGCTTATCAATGAGCTGGTAAAATACAACCGCCAGTTTGAGCTGATGGCTTATCCCAACCGCACGCACAGTATTTCTGAGGGTGCGGGTACGAGGAAGCACCTGGCGGTGTTGTATACGAACTACCTGAGGGCGCATTGCGCGCCGGGGGGAAGATAGGCAGGAGCCGGAAGACGGGAGTGGGGGAGCCGGTTTTATGGCGGCAGGGTGGGATTTGTTTATTGATTGTTAATAAAGGCGGTGGAGCAGCGAACCGGGAAAAAAAGCAGTCTCTTTTGCAAACCGGGGCCTGTTATTTGCCGTAAGGCATAGGGGTAGGAGGGGTTAAGCCTGTTATTAATTTATTAGTAGAAAGTCATCTGTAAACATGGATTATCAAATTATATCGGCAGTGGCCTTGGGTACGGCGCTTGGAGCGGCCTGCGGCTTCAGGGTATTTATTCCCCTGTTATTAGTGTCTGTAGCGGTTTATAACCAGTGGCTTGTACCGGCGCCGGATATGCAGTGGCTGGGCTCTGAAGCGGCGATCATCGTGTTTATCATCGCCGCGATAGCGGAGGTGGTGCTGTATTACTTTACATTTCTTGACAATATTATCGATACGTTTACCGCCCCGGTGGCGGTGGCTGCCGGCGTGCTGCTGGCGGCTGCGCTGCTGCCGATACCGGTGCATGAGCCGCTGGTGCGCTGGGGCCTGGCGCTGGTGGCCGGGGGGCTGACGGCCGGCACCATTCATGTGGGTACCGGCATCTGGCGTCTTTTTTCCACGAAGGCGACGCTGGGTACGGGCAATGCCCTGTTGGCGACCGGCGAAAATGCCGCGGCACTGGCGATTGGTGTGGGCGCCTTCTTTATTCCCGTGATTATGAGCCTGTTAGTGCTGGTCGTGGTGACCTGGTTCGTCTTCCAGGAGATCATTAGCGACAGCGCCTGGAAAAGCAACCTGCGATAAATCATGCTTTCCAAACCTTCTTTCCAGGATTTTTTCCCGCTTTGTTTAAAAAACTTACAAAAATTCTTTGTCTGTAAGCACTAACCAGTTACCTTTGCATCCCCAATTAAAATTGGTAATTTACGTATGTCGCAACGAATCAGAATAAAATTACAGTCTTACGATCACAACCTGGTAGACAAATCTGCCGAGAAAATCGTAAAAACAGTACGTAGCACAGGAGCGGTAGTAACAGGTCCTATTCCGTTACCTACCCATAAGAAGATTTTCACTGTATTGCGTTCGCCCCACGTAAACAAGAAGGCCCGTGAGCAGTTCCAGCTGAGCACGCACAAGCGTCTTCTGGACATTTACACTTCTTCTTCCAGGACGGTAGATGCGTTGAGCAAGCTCGACCTGCCCTCTGGTGTTGAAGTAGAGATCAAGGCCTGATAAGCCTTCGTTGTGATGGTGTATACACTTGTCATAGCGGAACAACTAAGAAACAAGTTCTTAAAATATCGCCTATCTCTCAATTGACCACCTACCCTGACCAGCGCAGGGGTGATAGTGGAAGAAAAAAGAGCTCTGGGTTTAAATCCCGGCCATGAGCCGGGGAACATATAAACAAGCCGTTCAGGGTTTGTTTACTGCCGGTACTTCCTTCATCCCGCTTAAGGCGGGATACCCGAAAGGGTAACGAAGTCCCTCCAGCGGCCACAAGGGCTGCATACAGGGACTGAAATGAGAAACGGAAAAGGTCGGTAGGTAAACGGGGATTGAAGTCCAATGGTTTTTTCATACCATCACCGGATTGTCTCTTGAACCTTGCGGCGCAAACAGAACAACGATGAAAGGTATTATCGGAAAAAAAATTGGGATGACCAGTATCTTCAGCCCCGATGGCAAGCAAACAGCTTGTACCATTATTGAAGCTGGTCCCTGTGTAGTTACACAGGTAAAGACAAAGGACAGCGACGGTTACAATGCAGTTCAGCTAGGATTCGGCGACAAGAAAGACAAACACACTACAGCAGCCGAAAAGAATCACTTCGCAAAGGCCTCTACAGCCCCCAAGAAAATAAGCAAAGAATTCCGCGATTTTACTGTTGAAAAAGCACTGGGTGAAACCATCACCGTAGACATTTTTGCCGAAGGCGAAAAAGTTGATGTAGTAGGTACTACAAAAGGTAAAGGTTTCCAGGGTGTTGTTAAACGTCATGGCTTCCATGGTGTGGGTGAGCAATCGCACGGTCAGCATGACCGTCAGCGCGCCCCGGGCTCATTGGGTAACTCCTCTGATGCCGCCCGTGTAATGAAAGGCATGCGTATGGCCGGCCGTATGGGCAATGACCGTGTAAAGCTGAAAGGTTTGAAAGTGGTGAAAATCTTTGCCGATAAGAACTATATCCTGATCAGCGGTTCCGTACCGGGCCACATCGGTTCCATCGTTTATATTCAGAAGTAACAACCTATTAATTGAAGCAACATGCAAGTAGATGTATTAACTATAAAAGGTAAAAAATCGGGTAGGAGCATTGAGCTGCCGGAAGAAATTTTCGGCGCCGAGCCCAACAACCACGTTCTTTACCTGGCAGTAAAACAATACCTGGCCGCACAACGCCAGGGCACACACAAGGTAAAGACCCGTATGGAAGTACAGGGCGCCAGCAAGAAGCTGCACCGCCAGAAGGGTACCGGCGGCTCCCGTAAGGGTAACCTGCGTAACCCGCTGTACAAAGGCGGTGGTACCATCTTCGGGCCTAAGCCCCATAGCTGGGACATCAAGCTGAACCGCAAGGTGAAGGACCTGGCTAAAATTTCCGCCCTGTCTTACAAGGCAAAGGAAAACGCCATCATGATCGTGGAAGACGTGAACCTGGATACGCCCAAGACCAGCCAGTTTATCGACGTGCTGAAAAGCCTTGGCATCGATGGAAAGAAAGTACTGTTTATAACGCCTGAGTACAACGAAAACCTGTACCTGAGCCTGCGGAACCTTCCTTATGTGGGTGCTGCACTGCTGGCCGATATCAATACGTATGACATCGTGAATGTAAGCGTACTGGTACTGTCGGAAAGCGCTGCCAAAGTATTTTCTGAAGAAGCTGTGGAAGCATAATTAATAAACGAACTAAATCGATAAGAGATGAAACTCTCTGAAGTTTTAATAAAGCCGATACTGACCGAGAAAGCAAATGCACAGCAGGATAAGCTGAGAAGGTATGCTTTCAAAGTAGCCAGGAAGGCGAATAAGCTGGAAATAAAGAAAGCTATTGAAAATTTTTACGGGGTGAAGATTATAGACGTGAATACGGCTGTAATACCCGGCAAAAACAAAACACGTTTTACCAAAGCGGGTTATATACAGGGCCAGAAGCCTGCGTATAAGAAAGCGCTGGTAACCGTGGCCGAGGGAGAGACTATCGACCTGTATTCAGCTATCTAATTAACACACATTATTTATAGCCTGCGAAGCTGAAAAATTCGCACAAACAAAACAGACTATGGCACTGAAGAAATACAAACCGATTACAGCAGGAACACGTTGGAGAATCGGTAATGCCTATGCGGAAATTACTTCCGACACCCCCGAGAAGAGCCTGCTTGAAAAGAAGAGCGGCACCGGCGGCCGTAACTTTCAGGGCCGCAGGGCCATGCGTTATATCGGCGGCGGTCACAGGCAGCACTATCGTCTCGTTGATTTCAAACGCGACAAGAAAGATATTCCGGCTACTGTAGCCACGATTGAATATGATCCCAACCGTACCGCTTTCATCGCCCTGCTGCATTATGCAGATGGTGAGAAACGCTACATCCTCGCTCCCCAGGGTTTGCAGGTAGGTACCGTTGTATTAAGCGGCGACAGCATCGCTCCTGAAATAGGCAATGCGCTGCAGATGAAGAATATGCCTTTGGGTACCATGGTGCACAATATCGAGATGCAGCCTGGCCAGGGTGGTAAGATAGCCCGCAGCGCAGGTTCTTCCGCGCAGCTGAGCAACAAAGAAGAAAAATACGCTGTGCTGAAAATGCCCAGCGGTGAGTTGAGAAAAGTATTGATTAACTGTTATGCTACCGTTGGTGTTGTGAGCAACAGCGACCACAGCCTGCAAAGCATGGGTAAAGCCGGCCGCAACCGCTGGAAGGGTATCAAGCCCCGCAACCGTGGTGTAGCGATGAACCCCGTAGATCACCCCATGGGTGGTGGTGAAGGTAAGGCGTCTGGTGGTCAGCCCCGCAGCAGGAATGGTCAGTACTCACGCGGTCTGAAAACACGCACCAAAGGAAAGTCGAGCGACAAGCTGATCATCCAGCGGAAAGACGGGAAGAAAATTACCAAATAGCATTTTCAAACTATCAAATTAACTCATATATATGGGTCGTTCAATTAAAAAAGGTCCTTACGTTGCGGATCATCTTGAAAAGAAGGTATTGGCCATCAATGAAGGAAAGAGCAAGAAAGGTGTTATCAAAACCTGGAGCCGTCGTTCGACGATTACCCCGGATTTCGTTGGGCATACTTTTGCGGTGCACAACGGGAACAAATTCATCCCGGTGTATGTAACGGAGTTCATGGTAGGACACAAGCTGGGTGAGTTTGCACCTACCCGCAACTTCAAAGGACACTCAAGTAAAAAGATCGCTTAATTAGTTGACGGTTGATCGTTGACGGTAGATGACCCTTGAACAAGCTCAGGGTGGACCGGCAGCCGAAACCAGAAATCAAATAAAAATGGAAGCAGTAGCTAAACTGAGAAATTATCCAACATCGCCGCGCAAGATGCGCTTGCTGGTTGATGAGATCCGCGGCATGAATGTAGAGAAGGCCATTGCCTTGCTGGAATTTCACCCGCAGCATAATTCTGTTCCTTTGCGTAAGCTGGTTTTATCGGCTATCAGCAACTGGAAGCAGAAGAATGAAGGCGGTGACGAATCTGGCCTGGTAGTAAAGACAATTATGGTTGACGGCGCCCGCACACTCAAGCGCATGCGTCCTGCTCCGCAGGGCCGTGGCTACCGCGTTCGCAAACGCAGCAACCACGTAACAGTAATTGTAGATACGAAACAACAAAATAACTAATCAACTAATACACCAGATATGGGTCAAAAAACAAATCCTATTGGTAACAGGTTGGGCATCATCCGCGGATGGGAAAGCAACTGGTACGGTAACAAAAGGGATTATGCCAAAAAGCTGATAGAGGATAACAGGATCCGCACTTACCTGAATGCGCGTATCAACAAAGGCGGTATTTCGAAGATAGTCATTGAGCGTACGCTGGGTAAGCTGATTGTGACCATACATACCAGCAAACCTGGTATCATCATAGGTAAAGGTGGTGGCGAAGTAGATCGTATCAAGGAAGAGCTGAAAAAGCTTACCGGTAAGGACGATGTACAGATCAACATCCTGGAAATCCGCCGGCCTGAGCTGGATGCCATGATTGTGGCCGATACCATCGCCAAACAAATTGAAAACCGTATCAACTATAAAAGGGCTATCAAGATGGCCATTGCTTCCGCGCTGCGCATGGGAGCAGAGGGTATCAAGGTAAAAGCGGCCGGCCGTTTGGGCGGTGCTGAAATTGCCCGTACCGAAGAAATCAAGCAAGGCCGTACACCGCTGCATACGCTGCGTATGGACATTGATTACGCCAACGTGTTTGCATTGACCGTATATGGCAAAATTGGTATCAAGGTATGGATCTGTAAGGGTGAGATATTGACCAAGCGCGACCTGAACCCCAATTTCGTGGGTGGCAAGAGCGATGTGAGCGACAGAAGGGATCGTCGTGATGAAGGTCATGACAGAAGGCCTGAACGCCGTGATGACCGCAGGGGCGGCGGCGGTGGTGGTGGTGGCGACCGTGGCCGTAGTGGCGGCACTGGCGGCGGACACAGAGGTGGTGGTGGCGGCCGTTCCGGTGGCGCGAGACACTAACATGTGAAAATGTGGGGATGTGAAAAGGTGAAAATGCGTTGATAAAGCAAAAGAATTACAGTAACAAGAAATTAAAATAAGATGTTACAACCGAAAAGAACGAAGCACAGGAAAACACAGAAGATGCCGGTAAAGGGCAGTGCTAAAAGAGGCGCTACGCTGGCATTTGGCAGCTTTGGCCTGAAAGCATTGGACACCGTGCAGATGACCGAGCGCCAGATTGAGGCCGCACGCCAGGCAATGACCCGCGCCATGAAACGTGAGGGTAGCGTTTGGATCCGTATTTTCCCTGATAAGCCCATTACCAAGAAGCCCCTCGAAGTTCGTATGGGTAAAGGTAAAGGTAACCCCGAAGGATGGGCTGCTGTGGTAAAACCCGGTCGTATTTTGTTTGAAGCAGATGGTGTAACCGAAGCGGTAGCGAAAGAAGCTATGCTGTTGGCTGCGCAGAAGCTGCCTATCAAAACAAAGTTCGTGAAGCGTCATGATATAGCAGAAGCCTAACCGAATTGAAAATTTGAAAATTTCAATAAAATGTCAAAGAGAATTGATTTTGTAAAAGGGTTGAAGGATTTGAATGTGACGGAATTGTCGGCCCGCATCCAGGAAGATCAGCAACGTTTGAAGAAGCTGGAATTCGCTCATGTTATTTCCCCGCTGGAAAACCCCATGAGCATCCGCGACCTGCGCAAGGATATTGCCAGGCTGCAAACGGCGCTCAAGGCGAAACAACTGAGTGCATAAATACAAGCTGCGAGCTACGAGCCACAAGCTGCGAGCCGTACGACTTGAAAGATAAATTGTTAAATAGCTATAGCTCGCAGCTCGCAGCTAATAGCTCAAAGCTTAAAAAAGATGGCTGAAAGAAATTTGCGTAAAACAAGGATCGGGGTGGTTACCAGCAACAAGATGGCTAAAACCGTTACTGTTGCCGTGGAAAGAAAAGTAAAGCACCCTATCTATGGTAAGTTCGTAAAAAAGACGACTAAGTTCCATGCACACGATGAGCAGAACACCTGCAGCATCGGTGATACTGTAAAGATCATGGAAACCCGCCCGCTGAGCAAAACCAAGCGCTGGAGGTTAGTGGAGATTGTTGAAAAAGTAAAATAATATTCAGAGCTGCGAGCTACGAGCCTTGTGCTACGAGCCGTGGTAGACGAACAGATATTTATAATTGCTATAGCTCGCAGCCCGCAGCTTATAGCTCAAAGCTAAATAAGATGATTCAGCAAGAAAGCAGACTCAATGTAGCTGATAACAGTGGCGCTAAGGAAGTGTTGGTGATTCGTGTATTGGGAAACAGCGGCCAGGATTATGCCGGCATCGGCGATAAAATCGTCGTAACTGTTAAAGATGCTCTGCCTGCAGGCGGCATTAAAAAAGGTACGGTGACCAAAGCGGTTATCGTTCGTACCAAAAAGAAATTGCGTCGTAAAGACGGTTCTTATATCCGCTTTGACGACAACGCGGTGGTATTACTGAATGCGTCCGACGAGCCCCGCGGCACCCGTATTTTCGGGCCGGTAGCAAGGGAGCTGCGTGATAAAGGGTATATGAAGATTATCTCCCTGGCGCCTGAAGTATTATAAATAAAAAACCATCCCGCCTGCCGGGATAAAGCATATAACAATGAGCAACAGATTCAAATCAAAGTTCAACATCAAGAAAGGGGATTCAGTGGTAATCATTACCGGTGATG
>Ga0307508_10002517_pt1 | contig 19303 bp, 23 predicted proteins | sample 9_EM_MG_FD_203089 | JGI IMG/M metagenome (GOLD analysis project Ga0307508, IMG submission 203089) | Populus trichocarpa ectomycorrhiza microbial communities from riparian zone in the Pacific Northwest, United States - 9_EM | ecosystem: Host-associated > Plants > Roots > Unclassified | place... | reverse complement strand
GGGCCTGGGAGAAACAGAGAGCCCGGCTCTCTTGGAGGGTCGCAGAGGGACCATGTGGTGATAATCGAGATTTCACCTCTGATACCCAGGTAAGAAACATATTACTCACCCTCTCCACCAACTAGCAGGATCCACCTGAAGGTATCATAGACGAGATCAAATGACCATGCCAGAAAAGACTGGATGATTACAAATAACAATGTCATACTCAACCCGATTCACGCCTCCCCGGGCCTTTCATCTGTATTCGATCACGCTGTTCCATCGTCATAGGAGAGCAATTTTTTAAAATTAGTATCCTGCAAATTCATTCATCGTCCCTTCGCGGCAATACCGTCCGCTCCAAGTTTTGTTGTTCATCCTTCTGGCTTGATTCTTTGGTCTTGTCGCGGCTTTTTGACGCCACGGAATCGCTGTGCACAAATCACAGTAATGCAGGGAAATGATTTTGCTTTTATTTGGGACAGTCTATGCGGATATAGGGACAATGATTGTACTTGTTAGTTTACGCCTCGCAGAACCATATACAATGAGAGCGGAGCGGCCCAAAATGAAAAGCAATACCAGTGTACAATATACATGAAAAGATCACCGAAAGCTGCTGGTTGTAGTCCATGTGAGGGTTGAATGATAGAGGGACAGCGAGTGGCAAAGCGCGATGTGGCAGCGACAAATTCACAGCAAGGGCTATGACGCGGGATGAGCGAGGGTTTCAGAGATGCAGTGCAAGCGGAAAGGCAGTAAAGAAGCAGGTCAGCCAATCGCTGTTCAACTTTTGTCCCAAGTGAGAGTTGTAAAAGAATGAGCACTATGTTGACGCCCGCTCAGCGCCAACGCCCGTCAGCTCTGCGATGAGCTCACAGGCGCATTCGAAAAATAGAAGAGGATTCATAGGACGATGTAGTTGAAGCGAACCAGTTACGTCGACAGGTGATGCTGATTTCCGGCCGCCCGTGGTAAGGAGTCCATTGGAACTACTCTTTCTGTGCGACGCCTTTAGGTGAGAATCGCTTGGGGGCCGGCTGAGGGAATCTTCACGTTCGTACGCCGAGGCTTCAGGAAGTGTCGAGGCCTTGTAGTGGCCCAGCCACACGAAGTCCACCTATGCGAAACAATGAACGCGGGGTAGACATCGTCACAAGTGCTTACCATGAATGCTTTTGGATCCGTCTGATAAAGGCGTAGTTTCATCAAAGCCTATGTACGACTCGGGGTAGTTCACTGCTTCATCACGCCAAGCGCAAACCACTTACTACAATATCACGCTTCCTCCATCGTAATTCGATGGTATAAATGTCAAGATCGTCTTTGGTGGCACCGCGCAAATCTGGGCCTTCAAAAAATCCATCCTCGTTATTGCAGCATTCTGCGTCGGCAATCCAGGGGCCACGTTTTTCGCGCCATTCGATCCCTAGTGCCTGCAAATACTTGTACATTTCAAGCATCACTTCCATGGGAGGCGCTACGCTCCGGATGCCGAAATGCCACAGTGGTGTTTTGGGCTTGGTGAGTCCGTCACCGCGATGTTTCCTCCGCCTGCGATCACCGTGTCCAGAGCCTCCTTCCTCGCCAGTGTCTGGCTGCTGAATAGAAGAGGCCTCGGGCGCCACATCGAGAGAGGATTCTTGCAAGGAAAGAACAGCAAATGTCGATGGGAGACGCCATTCAAGCTGCTGCGGCAGCGGCGTGTCGGATTCTTCGTCCTCGGATTCGTCCTCGGTATCTGGACCAGCCTATTCCAGATCTCAATCAAATGTCAAAGGGGTTTGGGACAACACGTACGAAAATGTGCGATGACGGGGGGCTGCCCGTAGCAGCTAAATGGTCAACTACCTCCTGCTCTCCCACCGGACGTACTGCAGCCTACTTGAGTGCCATGCGACAACCCGAGGTCGAAACAACACGCACGATCGTAGCCTACCCGCTGGTCCGCACACAATGTATAAGCAACCTTGACGGCATTCTCTTCCGGGCTCAATAGAGCGTCCATCACTAATCTTTTGTCTACTGCGATAAGCCCGGCCAGTTCCAACACAATCGCGTTATCCCAGGTACTATTGCTGATGAAATCATCTTCATCGCCGACTGCTCTCTCCTCGTGAGCTATCAGAGACGATAACGAGCTCATGATACGTGGAGGTCGGGGAGGCGTGTGTTGACGGTATATTTGTCGCAGATATCGTGGTGTCTCTTTTCGAGTCCATTCATGAGCGAGGACCTCCGGCACTGTCAGCCTTTTGGTTGGATCAACAGTCATCATCCCACTGATGAGTGATACTATCTCCGGAGACAGGTTTACATCTTCAGGAATTTGGTAATCCTGTTGTCACATCAAAAATCGTCTGCGGCCGTATCCTAGAGACTGACCGCATGCGCTATTCGGTTGAACAAAACGGCCATGTTGTCGTGATCATATGGCAGGCGGCCACAGACCATCACGTATCTAAGACAGACTCGTTGGCCATTGTCTTGTTGCTCAGAAGGTCACACGAAGACATACAAAATAGCACCACAGGACCATACATCTACTTCGACCCCATACAGTTGTCCTTGGATGATCTCAGGCGCTGCGTAATGGGCTATAGAAGGAGCGAGATGAGCAAACGGTGAAGCAACCGGGGTCATTGCAGCGTACGCGTTCCGCAGCCAGTCTTCAGCCAGTCTCCGTCATTCCATTGGTTGGACAAACCGAAGTCCCCTATTTTTACTTTGAGTCCGTTTCGTTGCGCAGAATCCTCTGCCAGTAGGATGTTCTCCGGTTTCAAGTCACGATGCACAACTCGAAGGGAGTGGGAATAGGCCTGCACGACATCGGCGTTCAGATCTATTAGCTTCTCGGAGTGCTCGCGGCAAACTTACGAGCGCATACATGATTTGCTGGAAGTACGGTCTTGCCGAAGCCTCGCTCATTCGGCCTCCTCTTTCAATGATGTTGAATAATTCATCCTGCGCATACTGGATACACGCTTTAGCCGCGAAAGTACGGGGAGTGTCATACGGACGTATACGAACCTCGAGTACGAGGACAATGTCTGTCATCGTCATAATAACCTCGTACCTGTCAAGTTTACATTTTTTGAGGACCGTCTGTCCAACAATAAGAGAAAAACTGACAGTTTAATGATATGAGGATGCCTCAGCAGTCTAAGATATTGTATCTCCCGCGATACTTGTGAGCGAATATTCATATCATTGATCCTAGGGGGGCAGCGGCCACGGTAGGTTAGTGAATCAGTTGCTGTCAACACTGAGCGAAAAGACAATATGGGAGAAGTCACCATGTCCTGGATATAAACTTCAAAGCCACCCTTGCACCAGTCAAAGTGTGTTCCGCGACTGCAATTGGGCGACAAAACGTTTAGAATGCTCTCTGAAATTTGAAAGGGGTCATTGGCTAACGCTTTACTCTCGCATTTGCGCCATCCGCTATCCTGCCAAGGATCCTGTACTGGCCCAGGCGTCTCCGCGCGCCCGAAGCGCCTGACATGCCTTTGGGGGTTAGCCCTGTAGTTTTGTCGACGTCGGAATAATATGAACCTTTCCAAACTAGTTCAGCGCTTAGACATGACTGGTCAACTCACCTTGCCCGTCAAGCAACCGACAGGCATCCCCTCATTTGCAGGAGGCAGTACAACGCATACAGGGGGTCATAGAGAGGACGAACTGTATCGGTGAGTTGTTTCACCCGTTCAACATTGTTCATTCATGTCATCCACCATCCATAGACGCATACATGCTGATTATCAAGACGCAATCAATAGCGCACGGCGGACTGTTCAGAACGTTGAGAACTCCGTAGTGCGTTTCATGGCGATGACTTGATGTTGGCATCATGACTGATTCTTCTCCAGACGCACATACGGGAGGGGCTCCATAATTTCAGGAATCTTCTGAACCGATATCAACGCACTAGAAACCAATGGGAGGTTGGTTGTATTGTAGGGAAGTAGGCCGTCATTCTCATTGGGCTGCGTGTAGCACCAGTCCCAAGTCGTACAGAGGGCATCGGAAAGCTGGATTCCCAACATAAAGGAGGATATCGATAGGTCTCAAACGATGGCTGAAGATGTCTTGTCGAAGCTCCCGCATCTAGAGAGTAGACTCGATGCCCAATTGGAAGAGTATCACAAAGGGAAACAGAGGGTACGTTGAAGACCCTCTATTCGCAACGCTCTTACCGTATCACCTCACCCCTTTGTTCTAGGCAGCGCATATTCAAACGCAATTAGAGTGGCATGCTGATTCGTGGATGAACAAGCTTCGTAAAATTCTTATGGGCGAAGTGAAGGAGAAACGAGTGAAGTTGCTACGTGTTGCTGCGCCGTTCCTTCTGGGCGCCCTTATTCTCTCCATCGTTGGAATGGTCGGCCGCCTTCTTCTCCAGTGGAATTTCCTATACTACCGGAGTATTCAAAGAAACAACAAGCCATGAGTTTGTCGACAGTGCAAAATTCAACGAAAAGACATGAGCATTCCTCGCTTTGCATAGGAGTCCTGATTATTTCTTGGCGGAACATCAATATTGTAGTTGTAGTTATAAACCTTTCTTTATGGGGCCACCGCTATAAGGCTCTTGTCGCATTGTTCTTGGCTATCGATATCATGGTGGCTGCAGTTCACCTACACGACGAACCCATGGGACAGCCAGGCAATGATCTGCTTTGAACTCATGTTAGTGTGCTTTTGTATGGACTTGCTAGCTGGAATATTCGAATTGATACAAATTTTCAGTACAGTGTGCTACTCCACGCGATCTTTTCTACATCTTGATCGTTTTCTGAATCCCGAGCACTGGTACGATGTACGACGCTGCTCTTCCCCATCGGTCTGTATAGCTCGCAGAGTCCCCACGCCGAGATATCATTCACCGTCATAGGTTTCTCCACATTCCTCACTATCCCAGTAATAATCCTCATCACTCTCATCAGAAACGTCTGAATACGTCTCTGCGGCTCCTCCGGCGCCGATGCTTCCGAGTTCTTTGACAAGCCGCGCGACCTTACTCCACGCAAACGCCGTGCCAGGATGTTCTTCCTCGCCAGGAGGGTAAACCTCGTCGAGTGACGGAAAAATGCATCGCAGGAATTCGGCACATGCAGCGGTATCATGCACGCGTGGGGTACCCAAGTCGAGCGTGGTCATGGGGCATTCTTTTTGCGTTTCTTGGCCTCTGGCAGTTGAACCAGCTTCGGTCGAAAACTCATGAACATACATCGCGCTGGTGTAAACGATATGGGTTATGTTCACATTGAGCCCAATCCCTAATTCGTTGAGATGACTACAGTGCTTCGCGAGCGGGATGAGGCCCTCAAGGGTGACGGTGGAATCAGGTGAGTGGGCGGGATCAAGGAAGAGATGTTTGATACCAGGCCATGTATTCGCCATTCGCATCACGTCACCGTTGGCCAATTTAATGCTCAGACGCTGCGACGGTGGGCAAATGATATGAAGATACTCAAGCGCTGGCACGTTCTGCAGACCTGCCAGGGTATCCAAGGTGATAAACTCGCGGCGATGCCGGAGTGGGTGGTGAGGCCGGATATACGAGTATCCGAGATCGATGGAAAGGTGGCGAAGAAGCGGAGCATGATCGTGTATGTTATGGCCCAAGATAGAGAATATGTATTTCGCATCTGGTTCGTTTTTTGGAGCCTCGAAAACCAAAGTATCCAACGCCAAGAATCGATAGGAAACGAAAACCTGGAATAGGTCACGCCCAATCGCGTGCGCACGGCATGTGAATCTCTTTAGACAACTAATGTCTACGATACCATTTCCCACAGGATCCGGCCAGTTGGTGAGATCGGTCCTGTAAATTAATGCGCCTTTGGCGGACTGACCAAGCTCCAGTTCATCAAGCACGAGCATCTGAGAGCTAAGAACTTCCCAGAAGCGCGATGGTGGCACAGCCGGGAGCTTCAGCGAGCGGAGTGACGTGCCAAGATGGCCAATGAAATCGTAAAAACGTCGTGGAATCGCCACGTAAGGGCCAGTGATAGCGGGAAGCCGGGGCGGACCCATGGCAAAAAGACCAAAATGCAGGTCAGCGGCGAGCGTTTGAACGGTTGGGTATTCGAGGGACCCTGAGGCCACCTCTGACGTGACCTCCGAAGCAGTGAGGTCAGTGGTTTCCACGAGTTCCGCTGCATCGCTCACAGTGTCGCGGTCGGATGCGCGTTCACCATACACGTCGTGTGACACCGGCCGAGTGGAGTACACTATCTCTCGTACACTGTCGAGAGGAAGCGACAACAATGCATCCAGCACCTCGTGCGCAACGCCTTGGACAATAGAGCGATATGGGCCCTCGTTTTGTACGTTGGAGTCTTCAATGACGAGAGAAGAAATGCGGGGCATGAAGTCGAACGGCACATATAGGCCGTGAGAGTCCAGCGGAAAGTAGACTTGGCAACTTCTTGACGGCACGGCTATAACTATCTCCTCCAGTATTGGGAAGAAATCAATGCTTGGGAAGATTTGTCTTAGGGCATGAAAGACGAGATAACCCTTGTAATCCTGAAGACAATAACGTAGACGCGAGCACCTGCTTGTTTTCCTAAGCATCTGGGAGAGATCGTCTTCTGAAGGTGCCCGCTCAAAAATCTGTGGAGTACAGGGTGAGTCAGGATGCTATCATAAAATTATGTATGGAATACCATGACATGTTGATCTGGCGGCAGTTGCTCAGGATCGGGTGCTGCTGGCAGTATTATTTGGTGTGCCATCGTCGCCATTGGAGGCACGAAATCGGCAATCCCAGCACCAGCATAGTCCTCGATCCCGGCATCGCTGTCTCCGTCTGCGATGCTCCCAGTATTGGCAACTTCGGCGTCAGCGGTATTGCTGGTATTGTTCCCACAAGCGGCGCATTGTAGATATGCACCGTGGAAGCACCGTATGACGGTGTTAAATAGCCCACGTGGGACAGGGACACCCGTTAAGTCTTCTTCGTCGAGTGAGACACCGCGAATGCGGCGAAGATGTGGTAGGATTGCTGTCTGTGGAAACAATGTTTGGTTGGAAATGTTTGAGAAGACATAAAGGTCGGGGAGCGGCCCAGACACAACAAGGCCTCCAGGTAATAAGGACGCTAATGCGTCGAGGCTCTCTCGAAGTTGCCACAATAAGTCCAGTGCTGGATAATAAAACGCCCTGCACGTCCGCATTATGCGAGGCAAGTCATGTGGTGGCACATGGCGAACAATCTCTTCGACGATATCAACAATTTCCAGTGCCCGATGCATTTTGTGCGAAGCAGCTAGCGCTGAGTAACAGCAACAGCTGGCGGTCCCCCGTGTCACTACATATCAACAAACGGACCCGCTCTCACAACTCTCGAGAACTTCTGGCACGTAACCAAGAGATGTACCGACCCCGCGCACAAGTGGTCATGTGTCGTCACAGCCCACTAAGCGTCAATTTGAATTGTCGATTGTCGTCGAAGAACTGCGACACTGAGAAATAACGGAACATCAGTGCTCAATTCTTCTGAAACACGCAAGGGTCTTACGCACGACTCGACGTGTGCCGTCTGGGGGAATAAGTCAAAACCTCGCAAGCTTTCTATGATGTAAGAATCAGAACCACCAGTTCTTTGCTTCATCATCTGGATAATCATCCCCACGTCTCGCGCCTGAGTATGAACGTTGCAAGACACGTAAACAAGCAAGGAGGGCCCGAAACTATGTGATGGTTTGCAACATAATTCATCGTAGAAAGAATCCCCAACTCACGCTGTCAGCTGGTTGATGAAGTTGACATCACAGCCTTTTCGCGGGGGGTCTATAATGACCACAGTGTCGCTTGCTGGGAAAGGCTCTGCGCTTGCATCAAGCACAGATGCGAATATGTCCTCGCTTTTCCCGGCATGGAATGTGTGCTTTTTCTTGCCATCTTCGTACTTGATGTCAAGATTGTTGAGGGAGAGATTGTGTCTCGCACAGGAAATTGCATTGGCGTCAATTTCAATCCCTGCAACATACTTGAAGCGTTTGCTTAGGGTGATTGAAAACAGCCCCGAGCCGCAGTATGTGTCAACTAGATGTGTTGGAGCCACAGTCAGCCTGTCATCTTGTGAGGTTGATTCATGTCTAAATATGGCGTTTTGGACGTATGTCGTGAGAGGGCCCAGAATGGAATTGTTGTTCTGGAAGAAAGCGCCGGCGGGAAAATCGAACAATGTCACTTCTGAACCAGTAACGCGCTCTCGGACGGTTGCTTTGTGAGATACCACGCAAATGTGTCGTTGAGAGTCGTCATCTATAAAATCTATAGTTCCTTCGGAGCCTGGCATGGGGGGCAATGGTGATGGGGTGGGATGAACCCCGTACGAGTCCCTTAGAAGTAGCGTGGATCCGCGCTTGTAGGTATGAATTTCGCTGGGAAGTTCTACAAGTAAGACGAGCAGCAGGGATTGAAGAAATTTGAACTCACTCTCTTATTTTCTTCCGCTGAAGTTTAAGACCCTTGTTCACTACGGCCGTAGCAATGGGGCATTCCTAAATATGAATAATGTGTTGAGCATGCCATGCATAATTCTACCCATCAATGAGGATACCTCTATGTCCATCACTGTTCTTCTCCCTTTTTGATCAAACCCGATCCGCGCCTCCCATTTCGTTGTCCGGTCCCCAACCGCACTCCCTTGCCCTAAAGTCTTTTGGACTGCTTTCGGCGGCGCGTCAAAGTGTGGTGTGAGTTTCGTCCGGTATGCATATTGTTTCGGTGACGGTATCGTGGGCAAAACGGATGGAAGAGAGGATGGTGGCAGTCCGGAGTATGTTTTGTACGCTTTCTCCACGACCCGCCGTTTGAATTGTAGTTGTGTTTCATACGACAGCATCTGCGCGGCATTGAGATGTGAGTTCGTTGGTCACCCTCCGATCTACGAAACAAATCAAAAAGCAAGGATCGACAATTACTTGATATTGGCATCCCCCACAGATCCCAAAGTACTTGCATTTGATGAGATTGTCGTCTCTGAGAGTTGTATTTGGTCTGATGACACGGACAAGATCCGCGTATGAGTGCATTTTTGAATGCCTGTAGATTTTCGCAATAACAACTTCTTCAGGAAGTGCAAACGGTACGAGGACGGCCCATGGGGAGTATTGTGGTGCGGGCAAGATAGCCATTGCTTCGCCTAAAGGAGGCAACTCAGCATTTGAGATGAAGCAAAGTACTTTAATCTCCCTTGCCATGAGAAGTTATATCCGAAATTTTCAGTTCAACCTCTGTCTGAAGGGCGATGGGAGCCGAATATTCAGCGCCAGAGCCGGCGGCGCCTTCCACGACCTCGGAGCCCAATATGTTATACACATCGCGAAGATTAACGTCTTCTGGGGAACAAGGTTCCGGGGGTGGGGGCCGCCTTTTGTTTTTCTTGCCCTTTTTCGCCTGTTTAGGCGCGGATTGTGCCCCAATGTGGCTCGACTCGGCTGCAATCAAAGGCTCAGAGTGTGGCAGTTTACTAGTATCCCCTTCGGCTTCCAATAGCCGCGGCTTTTTATGAGGCGGAGAGGTAGAGCGGGACCTAATAGTCACATTTATTGAGTCCATTCCGAGAGTACGCTTGTTTGAAACCAATCTTGTCCAGATCGCAGAGCCGATAGGGCTTTGCAGGCTGCGCATCGATGTCCACAAGGACAAACAATACTTTTTCTTGACATGGCGGGTACAAAACGGAAACGCCAAAGAATTCACTCTTCTGCTTCTTCTATTGCCCCGCTTGGCTCGAGTTCATTCGTGCTAGCGGCTGATCCTGATGCTTCTAAAGATGATGAAGAACGCGAGCTCGAGAGTGTTCTGTTCGGAAAGTCGTTCGTGCGTTCGGCTGAGGTCCCTAAAAAGGCCGTGGAATCGAATGCGGCGGACAGCGGCAAAGAACGGTTTCGAGCCGGTGGCGAGCTTGACCACGTTTTGGATGAGGATGTCAGTGCTTCTGCATTGCACCACCATTTGCGCTATGCTGACCCCGTTCCACCAGCTTTTCGTTGTTGACGACTTTGCAGGAGAATCGGGAGGAGGGAAATCAGATAGTGCGAGCCGCCAACAATCGCCCGCCGAGGATGCAAATGTACCACAAACCCCCCAAGGCGAGAGGAGCTGTTCGCCGGAGTCTGCTTTGACGGCGGACGATAGCGCTCCACACATCTCACATCCGGCCCACTCACCGGGACGCAAGGCCGCGTGGTCTGACCCATCCGATTCTCACATCTCCATTTCCCTCGCACATGATAAACGCCTCCGCAAGCTGCGTGACGCTCCGACTGAGGACGTCGTCAATGGAACGACGTACGAGAGCAAACTCCGCCGAAAATATGAACAAATTAACCCTGTACCTGAATGGGCGCAGAATGCACGGAATAAGTTGCTGAAACAACCAAAACGTCGAAGGTCATCTGCAACGTCTGATGACGGTGTTGACGCCGAGCCCGTCACCGAACTCAACGATCTCTTGCGCGATACATCTGGAATCCTTTCCGGTGGTGGGAAAAAGAAGGTCCTGCAAAGCGGTTCTATAGCTATTGAGAGGCTGCGTGATGCCAATCATGCTGCTTTGTCTGAAGGGTCCATCGCTAGCGCAAGATTCCACCCCAGCCCTGCCGTGCCTGTCATGATGACTGCCAGCAATGACAGGCGCCTTAGATTATTCACTGTAAGAGACATCATTGCAGAATTATAGAGGGCGACTAACTCAGAATTCTCAGATTGATGGCTTAACAAATCCTCTCCTGCAAACATTTCATATACCGGATCTACCTGACCCCTCCCAATCGTGCACCTTCCATCCGGGCGGCCAATCCATTCTACTCACTTCGACCACACGCCCGTATTATTACGTTTGTGACTTGCAATCTAGCAAGGCAACTAAATCGTCTCGAGGTCTATGGATGGGTGTTGCCGGTGGGGAGGGGGCAGAGAGTCGCAGCATTGATGTGGCTCGCTTTGATCCACAGGAGGGCAAACTGTTGGCGATAACTGGACGACGAGGCTATATTCACCTTGTCGACTGGGCATCAGGCGGAATTGGCGGTGGGCAGGTAGTCGGCTCGCTCAAGTGTCACTCTCCTGTCAAAGATATCGCTTGGATCCCCGATGGTTCTCACATGCGACTGATGGCGCTCAGTCAGAATGCTGAAGTTTACATTTGGGACGTCGGGAGTCGCAAGTGCATTGCGCGGTGGAAAGATGAGGGAAATTACGGCGCCCAAATTCTTAAGGCAGATGTCAATGGAAGCTATCACGCTATCGGGTACAGTGTCCGACTCAATCCGATCCATCATTTATTTGACGGCGGCCATGGATACGCAGATCTTCAACAGGTATCGTGAATGTTTACGGATCGCACACCAAATCCCCCGCATCCTCCGACATGCTCCAACACACCACATCGCCCCTGAAATCGATAACAAACCTGACTACTGGCATCACCTCCATTGCCTTTGACAGGAGCAGCCAGGTGATGGCAATTTCAAGTCGAGCAAAAAAAGATCAACTACGACTTGTGAGTTGGGGTGTAGGTTTTGCTTAACGTCGAGACACCCGTTTGAGCTCGCGCGCTCCCATAGGTTCATTTAGGATCCATGACAACATTCGCAAACTGGCCGACATCGAGTACGCCACTTGGAACCGTTACTTCAGTGGACTTTTCACCTGGAAGCGAGTACATCGCAATCGGGAACACAAGGGGGAAAGTCACGCTGTACCACCTGAGACATTTTGTTTCGGGCTATTAAGTCTGTTTTCCACACAAAGGGCGCCTTAGGACTTTGTATTAGTCCGTGATTTTGAGCTGAGAAGACATGCACGTCGAACCGCTACATTGGATATATCCCAATGTGTTGGGTCTTGGGGCCTTGGTCAATAATAATACAATTGCACAAGTCAAACGGAGTATGCGTGTGCTATGGACCGGTCTTGGGTAGTTTGACTTGGAATGTACCTGTGAACATGGCGAGGTAAGCCGGCCAGCTTCGGAAGAAATATGAAGGAAACGCACACTGCGGAAGCGTAGTCACTTCGGGTATGACTGCCGCTGACAATCCTAATCGCTGTAAGGCCCCTTTGATGAGGCCGGCAGGATACGCGAGATACTAGATTGGCACGCAAGGCATATTGAATGAGCGTTGGAAGACATCAGAGTCGGAACGTGAGAGTTCAGGACATAATATTTACCAGTCGTGCTTGGCGTAACCCTTCCTGGGCTCCTTGCGGCGAAGATATACGAAGGAGAGGCTTGAATGAGTTATCCTGCAACACGTACACGCCCTGTTCAATAAGAGCATTAGGGTGAGCATGTTAGTGAGAGCTGCTGCAGGGAGCCCACACGATGATTCGTGCGCAAATTGTCCACGGGTTTGTCCCAAATTGCCGTCCAAACATCTTTGCAAAGAAATTTAACTACATCTAACGGTTCCGAGAACCGCGTTGATCGAGCACGAGATAGTCTTTATGTAAATGAAAGCAGAATCAGCTCGATTTCTCCTTTACTTCGCACTAGCACCGAGGGGAGCACTCACTCAACCTCTTACGTACCGTTCCGCAAGGTTTCCACCGACTATAGTTCCCATGGTCTCCAGCCGCTGTCTCACAGCTTCCTCAGCCTCACTAAGTCCGCTTTTGGTAACATTGCCACCACGAGTTGTAGACACGACGCTGCCAGAGGAACCCGCAGAGTCACGCACTGCTGCTTCTTTTCTTGGTGGAATGGGGGCGAGAAGCCCCGCCTCTATTAATTGAGCCTCGTGTCGCCTTGTCCGTTCTGTGGCAACCACGGAAGAACGCTTCAGAGTATTGGTGAGTTCTATGATGAGATAGTCGAGCGCAGCAGCGTCGACCTTCCTAGGCACATCTGGCTAGAGAGAACCGTCAGGAGATTAATTTTTGTCAAGCATCGGATATTATCAGTCTGTACATCGCCAAATGTCCCTTGAGGCAGGGAACTCGTCGAGGGATTGGAGTGGAATGCACGTGACATTGAAATCAAATCGATCGTAACACTTACAGCGTCACGCTTTGGGGAACGCGCCACATAAAACGAAACAAACGTCTATGGCTTGGGCGCCGCGTCTGAGCGCCGGCGCAGGCTCGTCAGCTATGCACATGAATGTCAGAGATGCCGTAGAAATTCTACGGTCGTTTCTCGAAGCATCTCCTGATATGAACGATTTCGAGTGGTCCTCTGACGCACGCGACGCTATTCTTACCCACGTCTACAAGACATTCTGGGGAAACCATAGCCATTGCTTTATAAGCATAAGCGAGCCTCTTCCGTCCGGAGTCTTGCTTTCTGCGCATCAAGCGAACACCGATTCTCACTATGGCGCTGACATACCCGGAATGCCATGTGGCCACATATTCCGGAAGGGTGATTGCTGCTACAAATGCAAGTAAGTAGCTTACACATGCACTGAGGGGTTCTATGCAAGATCAGTTGACGTCTTTTTGTCAGGGATTGTGCACTGGACGACAGTTGTGTTCTGTGCTCTCGTTGTTTCAATGGTTCTGAACACGAGGGGCACAACGTCTCTTTTTACCTCGCCATTCAGCCCGGAGGGTGCTGTGATTGTGGCGACCCTGAGGCCTGGAGACAAGATTATGGATGCGCTTATCATCCTCGTGGTGTCGAACCACGCCGAGCAGAACTCATGATCCCAACGGAGCTTCGAGAATCGATGACTCGTACGATCGACGCTGTGATTGAATTTATTCTTGATGCTCTCGACGGCTCTCCAGAAGAGACTGTCCCCCCTAAGGAAGAAGCAGATCTCAAACGGTTGTCGGTTTCAATGGGACGAGAGGCACCCTTAGCGACTGTATTGTGGAACGATGAGAAGCACTCCTTCACCGAAGTTGCTGCAGCGCTCCAAGAGCTGATTGGATATACTCATAAGGAGGCTATGAGAATCGCAGAACTCGTTGACAATGAGGTGCGTCAAGATCGCATACCATTGCCGTCTTCTGTGCCATCTTACACCCCAAAACAGGGTCGAGCCATCATATTTACCTCCAAGGACACGGCGCGCGTGCTCGGCATTGCGAAACATTTGTCCCAGATCGACCTAGGAGTCACAGTGCGCAAGGCTCGAGATACTTACCGCGAGCAAATCGCCTCAGTCCTTATCGAATGGCTAGTTGACTTGATCCGGTGCTACATATATGGTACCGACGGCATGACCATTCGAGAATTGGTCGCTGCGCGTCTTTTTGAGCCTAGGAACAAGGATGCCGCCCTGGCACAGCTGAATCGTTTGCCGCTCATAAATCCTTCCAAACTAGAGTGGCTTTTCTTTTATCATACAAGGCTTTGGAAGCGGCCACGTTTCCGACTCAAGGACTTATATATAACGACTCTCAGCCTCAGTCACGACCACAAAATCGCCATGGGTACGTGCGAGTTTCGATCCCATTTCCTAATCCGCTCAATATCAGAATAGCCATCAGATTTGCCAATGTGTATAACCGTCTTATGGATTCTTATCTTTTGGTCGATCGTGAAGCCGAAAATTCAGTGAAGTACTTCGCTCTCCAACTTTTCACTGTCCCAACCATAGCCTCCTACCTCGTGCGAAATAATCGCATCATCGATCGACTCCACAACCTTATAATCGCCTTCTTCACCGATCAGATCGCCAACAAGATGATCGAGCCATATCCCCGCGCAGACCTCACCGTTGTCAACGTGGACTCCTTCCCATTCAAAAGCAAACGCTTCATGCCTATGTTCTCGGATCTTCGTTACATCTGCTCTAACGCATCTGTTCAAGCACTGATCGCGTCGAATGAGTCCTACATAACAGCCTTCCTTCGAACATGCCGCTTGTTCATGGGAGTGAACCCCAACAGGAGAATGGCGATCGCTCACGTTGAATACGAACAAGAGGCGTGGATTAGCGTGTTCAACGTGACATTGAGTCTCAGCCGAGTAGTCAAAGTGTACGCCGAGGCTATGGAGCAGGCGACCACGAGCATGTTGTGCAACGTCATCACGGCCGTTGCACAAGACATCGTAAACACGTGTACTCTGGCACATCCTGCCCTCGACACCACGAAGTATGACGAAATCCGCTGGACCACCCGCTCATACGGTGGCGCCCCGTTTCGAGTTATTGATTTCGATGTTCTAACTGGATGGGTGTCATTCCATCATTCCGAGCACTGGCTTCTTGCCGAGCTGCTTAAGCACGTGCAGCTCCTTACCACTGAGAAGTTAGGCCTGCTTGGGTTTTCGAGCTTCAAAGAAATGCTGCTTCAAGTGATGCCAGAAAAAGACGTCCAGATTGTCATGGAATTTCCCTTGCGAGGTGCGCAAGAATCAACGAACTGTCTGATTCACGCGCTCAAATTTGTATTCATTCAGTGATCGTAATGATTGCTCAGATTCGCACCGGTCTCTGGGTGCGAAATGGGTTTGCGATCCGGGGCCAGCTACTCCACTACCGCGATTACATGCTTCGTGAACTGTGCTACGACCAAGATCTTTTCATCTTGCAGTCTGCATATGTCCTTATTGACCCTGATCTCGTTCTTGTCACGATGATGGAACGATTCCAGCTTCTCGATTGGTTCTCGGGCAATACTACGCATCCCCATTACGAGGGCAATCACTTGATTGTCATGGTGGAGGAGTTCTTCTACGCCCTTATTACATCGCTCTCCGAGTGCGGGAATGCGGCGAAGCTCTCCTTGGATGAAGTTGTCAGACGTGAGGCGATTCATGGGCTTGCCCTCGGGCCATGCTCGTATTCCGAACTTTGCAAACGCGTCGCGGAACGTATAATGGATGAAGCTTCGTTTGATCGCGCATTACATTCCATCGCCAACTTCAAATCGCCCGAGGGGATCACTGATGTTGGGCAGTATGAATTGCGAGACGAGCTATACGAAGAGGTGAACCCATTCTTCTTCCATTACACGCGGAATCGCCGAGAGGAAGTCGAGGGCATTTTGAAGGCGCGGATTACTCGGCGCACAGGCAATAAGAATCCCGTCATTGAACCTCGAGTGCTGGGCACTTGTGAGGGCCCGTTCGTGGCTTTGAATCAAGCATTCGAATCCGGTGTACTGCTCCGCATTCTTGCGGTGGGCCTGTATAACACTGGTGTCCGCACTGACTTGGAAGGACCGAATTCCGGTGCGCAATCGACTGACGCCGTGCTCGAACAAGTCCTCCATGTCATCATGTTGGCACTGAAGGAGCGTCCCGAAAGCTTCAGCTTGTCGGCTGGGTCTGTAGTGGTGGCTGGCGCAGGCGAGCAAACCTTAACACAGCTCCTGTGCGCGATGGAAAATTTGGAAAAGGTGGCCTCGGTAAAGCCAAAGGTTCAATGGTGCCTCGATATCATCGAACCATACGATCGCGCAACCACTGAACAATATCGAATCAAGGAGGAGCCTCCTGCCAGCGCGGCGAAAAACGACCTTGAAGCGAAGAAACGTGCAGCAAAGGCGCGGCAAGCTGCAATCATGAAACAGTTTGCGGCGCAACAGAAAAGCTTCCTAGAGAGCGTTGAGGATGAGGATATAAGCGACGGTGAAGATGGCGACATCATGGATGATGACACGCACGATCCTACCAAGGACCTCGGTGTCTGCATAGTATGCCAGGAAGATCTCGACTCCACAAAATCTTTCGGAGCGCTGGGGTTCGTTCAAGCGAGTCGTTTCCGTCGACAGGCTCCTTCTGGGAGCTCGCATCATGTTACTGAGATCCTCAACGTCCCATCGAATTTCGACGACACGATTCCGCCTCCCCCGCCTCCCGAATATATTCGCCCATCGGATTCCTTTAATGGCTTCCCAGCGGGTGGCACTGAATTCGGTCTACACACATCCTTTTGCGGGCATTTCATGCACGTTGAATGCTTCAAAGTTTACACGTTCTCTGTAGAACAGCGGCATTTGCAACAGACACAGCGCAACCACGCCGAGAACATCGAACGTGACGAATTCGTCTGCCCTTTGTGCAAGTCCCTAGGAAACGTCATCTTGCCTGTGTTCGACGACCAAACTTACAGTACTCGACCGAAACTGGCTCCTCCCACGCAGAATTTGTCTGAGTGGGCAAGAGGAGTGGACATCGAGCTACTTCGCACCCCGCAAGATCGCGCTCTTGATGCGCGGCTCAGTATCGATGGTTCTGGAGAGTTCACATTCTGGACGGCAGAAGATGCACGATACAACACAAATGGTCCTGTGGACGATGTACACAAGATGGTCCAGACACTCAAGAACGCCACCGAATCGATATCTCAACAAAGTTTCCACCTTCATGGACGACTGCCCCCAGCCGATGGGAACGCCGGCGGCGGTATGTATTTCCCTCGGGATCTCGTGGCATACACAATCGCATGCCTAGAAATTGCGCAACGCGGAATGCTTCGGAATGGTGGCAGTACTGTCGCGGAGAATATGACGGAATCGTCTATGCACGCGATTCGAGCCACTCTTGTATCACTGCGGAAACTTGCAGCTTTACAGTTTTCCGACCGCGCTGACGAAGGGCGGACAGCCATTCGTCAGGCACTAATCAAACGCCTCATGCCGCAGTGGACTCGAGATCCTTTGCGATTGCCTCTGTTATTTCGGGATCCACTCACTATCCTGGTAGAAGTGGCTGCTGTCGCGCCGGATATATTACTGCACGCCATTACCCTCATGTATTATGCCTGCTTAGCACGAACTTGTCTGGCGCTACTCTCGATTCTCGGCGACCTCCCTCCAACCCAGCTCCCGTCTCCAAAGTCGGATATCCCTTATGATCGTCTCTTCGGGGACGTGCGTATTTTTGTGATGTCGGTGGCTCGTCACTCCCCCGAGCTCGAAAGGTTCGCCGCTCAAATTCTACGCGCTCACTCGGACAAATTTGAGAAGCTTGTATACGCATTCACCCTGCCGTTTCTCCGGCAAGCTGCTATTCTCACGCGTGCAGTCATCGCCGCTCCTCTTCCCCATCCAATAACTACCGGTTTCGATGCTACCGAATACGAACGGCTGATGGACGTCCTACATATCCCTCTATTGTCTCAACTTCCTCATCACGAAAGCCTACAAACTGTCCTCGCCGGCTGGAGTTCGACATATGGTGTCCTCCATTGTCTCTCCGTGATTGACTGCAGCATCTCGTTGGAGATGCCGACCGTTTATAGGATGGCCCAGCTACCCCGTGCTCTTGATTCTCTCTTCACTAATCCTCATGCATTGTTCTGCCACCGATGCCGCACAATACCTACGGATGCGGCTATATGTATGTTCTGCGGAACGGTGTGCTGCTATCAGATGCATTGTTGCATTGACGAGGGTCAGCGCCTTCAAGGAGAATGCAACATGCATACCAGAGAGTTCGTCTTTCCAACATCAGCTTGCATTGGCGCACTAACAAAACAGAACATTGTGCACGCAGGTGTGGAGGCGTCATTGGACTATATTATTGCGTCAAGCGCTGTGCAATGCTATATTTGTATGCCGGAAACGGAAGCACTGGCCCTCCGCCTTATCTAGACGTCCACGGCGAAGTTGATTTAGCGATGAGGTAAGCCCTGGTGCGCTGCGCGACTCTGCAACACCGTTGAATTGATCTACGGCTGTTCAGACGAGGTCGTCGACAGTATCTCCATCCTAAGAGATTAGAAGAGTTGCGAAAAATTTGGCTCAATCATGGTATCCCAACATTCATAGCTCGGAAACTGGATGCTACGATTGATGCTGGAGGCTGGGATAGCATTTAATCCGAAATAGAGAAGTATCTTTGTGGCGGCGAGTCTAAACGCGGCGGCCTTTCTGGTACCACAATGTTGCAATGGAGGATCGGTTTGGCCGGTCATCAGTTGTCCTGATTTATCTCGATTCAGGGAGCACTCCTGTTAGTTCTCCTTATGCAATATCAAAAGTCCCTCATGAAGGAGTAGATCCGTCGTCATTGACATGACTGTCCATCTCGCATGGCTCTTCCTTAATAGACTTTGACTTTGTTGAAGCCTTATCGCACGGCATGCGATTCCATGAGCTTCGGGTGGCCTTGGATGCGATAACCCATTGGCTCAAAGAGCAGCACAGAGATAGCCAATCAGAAAATACTTTTTAATTCCATCTCGACTTCGCTGGTGACACCTGCTTGTCCCGTCCCTGTACGCGCCGAATGGCACTCTATGCCATTGACGAAGCCCACAGCATCGACCGCTGGGGTCACTCACATTACGGTGTCCCGCTGTTCAAGCCTGCTTGGCAAGACTGGGAAGCGAGCGTACCCGGCCGGGGCTCCTTAAATCGAGATCAAGTGATTCAGAAGTGTCCGAATCGCGCC
>Ga0307508_10002516_pt1 | contig 19311 bp, 17 predicted proteins | sample 9_EM_MG_FD_203089 | JGI IMG/M metagenome (GOLD analysis project Ga0307508, IMG submission 203089) | Populus trichocarpa ectomycorrhiza microbial communities from riparian zone in the Pacific Northwest, United States - 9_EM | ecosystem: Host-associated > Plants > Roots > Unclassified | place... | reverse complement strand
GGGGTGGACAGTGGTTCTTCTTTCGTCTTTTCCTTTGTCTTTCACGCTCGCTCTCCTTTCTTTTGTTATTTCCTTGGTGCGCCTCACATGCATCTTCTTGGGACAGGGCTGGGCGGAGGGCAAAGGGGAGCTTGCAACGTGCCGCCACTGCGCGGACAGCGGACAAGAAACGGACTGTACATATCCTCGCCATGATCTGATAGATGCATGCGAGTAATGAATAAACAAAAAAAAAAGTCGGCGGCACTCAAGTTCGAGGTTCTGGCTTGCTTTGTCATCGCAGAGTACATACCACACATAAGCTTGCGTACAATGCCAAGATGTAAAGAAGCCTCGCTAACTGTGTTCTGCTAGTGCGGCGGGCTGCGCTTCCGATCCGATCCCATTCCGCGCTCAGCGTGGGAGAAGCTGCACCGACATATTTCATAGATACCCTGTGCACGCCAGCCCTCACTTATTTTTGTAGCCGGTCCGACAACAAGACATCAGTGCCTCGCGGTCTCGGTGACTCCCCGCACTGCACGCAATCAACCGTCTCTTGCACTCGTGCGCTGTAAGCGCAGTGTCCGGATGATGGTATATAGTTAACGATGTCACTGAGCTGGCATGTCTCACATCGTCTTGCACGTCTCAGTGGTTGTCGAGTGGGCTGAGGAAGATTCCCCGAGTACGGTGGGGAACGAACTTGGATGCGGAAGCCCGCGATCGCCCAATCCGATTGAGCCGCCGTGCGAAGCTACTGCGACTTGTCGCAGTGCACCGCTCGTGCAGCGGTGCGTTTTCTGCCGCATGGAACTGGAGTCGCCGCTGCCCAACCTCCTGTTCGCAGCAGCGGCCATCTGTCTGCACTTTCATTCCCCTGTATTAAGGGCATTCGCGTCGCTCCCCGCACCGGTCGCAATATCCACCATCGTCCATCCTCCATGTCGGCCACCAGCAACCCCCGCGCATCTCCAAAGCAATTCCGCCAGCGCGATGACGACTTCACGCTCGGCCTGGCCGGCTTCGGCGCGAACTTCACGCTCGACACGACCGGCGACGGCGCGAACTTGCCGCCGCTCGCGCTGAGTGACGCCCCCGGCCTTGTGGTGTACGAGTACTTCGTCGGCGAGTCGGTAGCGGTTGGCACCGCCGCCGCCGCTGCCGATGTGGACTGGAGCGATCCCGCGTACACCGGCGAGCCGCCGCATACCGTCGGGGTCGAGCTCAGTTCCGACAGCGTTCGCCGCCGCCCGCGGACAACGGTCGAGCGCTTGGACGGTCTGCAGGACCTTCTGGACAGCCTGAGGGCCGCCGAGGCGCGGACGGGCGCTGCAGGGCCCGCCGCGCCGGATGCCGAAGCGGGGAATCCGTCCAAGGTAAAGGAGGAATTCCTCCATCCCACTGGCGCGTACCAGCGCATCCTGTGAGTGACCCCCCGCTCCGCTCCGGAAGAGCCACTCCGCTTACTGGTTGCGTAGCGAGTTCGCGGCGGCGGATGCGGCGAGGACAATGGAGAATCTCGAGGTCGGCCCTCCTTGCGTTCCCGAGAAACGCGGCTCTCTCTCCGTTCGGTGGCTGATACCGCTGCAGGAATTTCTTGCCGAGTTCGTGGTGAAGTATCTCGGATACCCGGAGGTGAAGATGCCGCCGAGCGACTTCAACGGCGTGCTTGCGCGCGGCAAATTCGCCCGGGACCCGACGAACGACCGCTCGGTGGTGCTGGTGTCGCTGCCGTACCTGTGCATGACGGCGCGCAAGCCCACCGGCGACGGAAGTGCCGGCGCGAAGGTCACGTGGAAGCCCGAGTCGCGCCAGATATATTTTGTCGTGATCGACGACGGTAAGCCATGACAGCCGTTCCACGGATGCGGTGCTGATCGGGCGATGTAGCGACGCTCGCCATTTTCCGGCAGACGGCCGACGCGACGGTGGCGACTAACGACCCACTGCTGCTGCCGGGACAGAGCCGGCTGGGCGCCTTCCAGACGCTGATGAGCTTGGTGGCGCGCCTCGTCGGGTCGGCGGCAAACATCCGCGACATACACGAGGACCAGGCGCGCGCCTATGTGAGTGGCCGATGCTGTCCTGCCCACCCCGGCGGAGTGGGTCCCCGCTGACCGTCGCGTAGGATGCGGTGCTCGCGCAACACAAACTCGCCATCCTGTGCAGCCTCTCGGAGGAGAAGGCGGGCCTCGTCCAGGCGGCCAAGATGCTGCTGACGGACGTGTTCAAGGGGATGCACGACGTGTCCGTTCTGGCGCGGGTCGCGGTCTCGCAGGTGCGCGTGCTGAAGCAGCTGCGCAAGCTGCTCGGAAACAGCACGCCGCTCGTCAGCGAGGATTGGAAGCCATGGCCGCACCTGGGCTCGCGACGGTACGTCGCCGACGTCGTCCGCGTCCCGACGGTCCGCATGCTGCTCGAACAGCTGCCGCTCGTGCTCTGGATGATCGACGAGACTGTCGACGAGTGCAAGCAGCTCGCGCACGCCGTGCAGGATCTGCAAGCGCCTGTGCGCGTCTCGTGCGATTTGGTAGGTCCGCCCGTGTTCCGTGTGCAGCGCCGGCCGCTGACAGGCAGCAGCTGGCGGCCTTGGCAAGCGCGGAGGAGGCCGTGCTGCAGGCGCAGAAATCGGCGGACGAGATCGCCCAGCAGGGCCGGTCCCTGGCGGTGTTTACTTATGTGACGTCGCTGTTCCTCCCATTGTCCTTCTTCGCCTCCGTCCGTCCCCCGTCCCCCTCTCCCCCCTCGCCTCCCTCAGCTTCCACTGACACGCGGCCAGTACTTCGCGCTCGACGGCGCAAAGCGCGTAATCAACACACAGGAGCAGTTCTGGGCCGTCACGGGCCCGTTCACAGCGGTGTTCGTCGTCCTGATCGTCATCGTCGTCCTCGGGGGGGAGTACCAGTACAATGACCTTCTCCGCGCCGTCATCACCTACTCCATGCCGATATCGCGACGGGAGCGCCACCAGAAAGAATTCGATATGACCCGCGCGAAGCTAATGGACCTGAACACCGAAGGAGGCCCCCCCCGCCGTGAAACAACCGTCCACGTGCTGGTCCGGGAGGAGATCGCACCTCACGTCCTCAGTTTCTACGACTAGTAAGGTCGATTGACCTCGCTGCGGCACACAGGGGAAGGGTGGGTTTTTGGTTGCGAAAAAAAATTATTTTTGGTCATTTTTGGTTATGGAGCGGGTTACCTCCAATCCCGACTCTTTGCACAGCAAGCGGCTCCAGCGATGACGCTGCGGGCTTCCCCGCCCGCGCAATCGGCGAGGCCGGGAGCGTTTCACTATTAACAATTAGTTAACGGTAATATGCACATACATAGCATTGCTTTTTGTCATACGTTTGCAGTCGGAAATACTCCATAGAAGCCTTGCAGTCATGAATTTTTTGTATGCCAAAATACTGCCGCCTTGTATCTCAGGTTGGTGGCGTACGATACGGTGTTGCGCCGGAGTTCAGGGGTCTCAATAGTCCGGCCGGCGGGCGCCCGGGGGGGCGAATGCTAGGGCGAGTAGAATAAATTTCATCGGGCGGCTCCGCGAGGGACCGCAAGTCAACCGCCCGCACAAGTGGCCAAGCATCGAGCCCGCTTACACACAACAAGCAAGTCAACTACGTGCCCGTGGTGCCAGACAGCGATGCCAGCTATGATCCCGATTCCGCTTACCCAAAAACCGGAAACCAAGAATTGCCCACCGGATTTCGCTAACGGTTCCGCTATCTCTCCTCCGACCAACAGAGTTTTGGATAATTTTGTTCCCCTTCTCTTTCCGATGCGCTCCTGCGTCTGCACGATCCTCTGGCTGTTATTGTGGTGGTTGCCGAAAGCAACTACCTAGTAATTGCAGTTGTAGTCTAAAACCCTGGTCACTCACTCAAAACATCCCAGAACTCTATGGGACATGAACTCTCACTCGTTTACGCCGCTCGCCGGCCGATCCAGTCCAGACCAGTCTGGCTCCCAAAACGCCCGTTGGCCCGCGTGTTGTGTACTAGCGTGGACTGCCTCTCGCAGTCAGGACTGGCCCGGCCGGACTGTTGGGAATCCTGCCGGAGTTGAAAAGTGACTAGAGATTTTGCATGCAGCTGTTGTACAACGAGTACCAGCTCTTTTCCTGTGCCGCCTTCATCCAGCGTCTGCAATTACCTGCCGGCTTCGCACACAGGCTACAGGGACGTAGCGCTTGCGAGCGCACGGGCGCGGGGACGTCGCTGTGTTTTGGTACAATGGGTTCCGGATTGTGCTTGGCCTGGGTGCGACTTGAAGGGCTTCAGGGCTCGGGGGTGCAGAGTGCTTCGCCGTGCGGCTGAGTGGTGGCTGGGCATGTTTCGGCGGGGCAGATAGTTAGCTACCGGAGAGTGCGAATTCGCAGAGCTTGGGATGTGCGCTGTTTATGTATGTATCGACGCCTGGCACGCGGGTATCTTGCGACTTGCATGCTCTGTACATATCCGTACGGATTTACTGACTGCAGTATTCGCATGACGGATATAGATTGCATCTGCGAGGTATGTCATTAGATTCGATAAGATAGAGGCACATCCACCGACAGGTGCCCGGTTGTGTGTGCCTTGGCGTTGCACCCCAGCTGATGTGAGACCGCACGTCCTCGCACTTGCCCGCTAGCGCGATGCGACGCTTAGCGTCACGGCGATCATCACCGGTGTATCTACTGTATCTTCGTATTGTCATTGGTCGGAAGTGACCTACAGAGATCAGCGATATACACACTCCCTTCCCAGTCCGCGCGAAGAGGCCTCGTTGCAAGCCCTTTACCCTCCGCCCAGGCCTATCCCGGAATCGATTGCGCAAAAATAAATAAAATAAATAAACAAATTAAAACCAAAGATTTTGGTGATGTCCGCAGGAACACACGGTAATGTTGGACGTCACCTTACTGTCTGATTGGGCCGTGCTGGGCCACGAGAGTCGACATGCATAGCGGATGCAGAGCGACTCTCCGCTCAAGCAATCACTCTCAGTCGAGAAATGGCCAAGAAGGAAGCTGGGCAAGATCGACTTGGTGCGGCGTCCACACCGTTCGGAGAAAGGCAGGGCTGGTGTCAAAACCCGCATGGGTACGATGCTGAGTGCGCTGCACTTGTAAGAGCTCTTGAGGTTGTTGCGGATAGGTGGCGGAGACAGAATTCCCTCCGCAACTGTCTTTACGGGTGCGCAGGGCTCCAGTGTTCTACATAGACCAGTCCGAAATAATTTTGGGCGAGGTCGGGTCTGGTCGGGATATATCCAGACCGACCAACCGTAGGTCGGGTCGGTCGGCCGACGTCGGGATAAGTCTGCCAGAACAACGCTCATTTGTAGAAAGCTTCATGGCGACGCCGGCGATGCCTGCCTCGCCCACCACCTCTAGGCGGCTCTTCTACCGATTCGGTATTACCGTAAGGCTCTCAATCATTCGTATACTGCTGGAAGCAACCAGGGTACCCCAAGTCTGAGACAGGCCGTCATCAGTCTGTTTTTGCGAACTGGTGCAGTTACGAACCCGGTGGTATTGGCTGGCTTTCTTCCCCCGAGGTCGTGGCATGTTGTGAGTATGGGGTGGGCATTGCGGTAATTCGTGTGGTGGCGGTGGGAGATTTATCATTTATTGTTGTCTGGTCGTCGCTTCGACTGGACCCCAGTCTGGGAGGAGGGTAAAGGGGACCTTGCGGACAGGAAACGGGCTGTACACATCCGCGCCATGATCTACCTACCTAGGTCTCATGCGAGTATCTAATAATGATGAAACGAAAAAAATCAAAAGAATCGACTGGACCCACCACGCGCCCCTGACAAGGAAAAATAATTGTTTTTCTTCACGTTATCCAGACCGACCAACTCTTAGTCTGGATCGGCTTAATTTTATTCAGACCGACCAACCGTTGGTCGGGTCTGTGTCTTGGCAGACCGACTTAGACCGGTCTGCCGACATGTCTGGTCTATGTAGAACACTGGCACAGGCGGCTATTACTCATATGCTTGATACAGATACATATGGGCCCAGGGAACATCTATGCTCTACAGGCAAGAAGGGCTTGGCAAGAGTGGGCAGATGGTGCCCAGCCCATGAGGGTATCGAGGGCAATGAGGAAGCAGATACTTGGGCAAAGGTTGCTGCGGATGAACCAGATAGCCACGGGGGTGGAGTTTCGACGCTATTCAGACCGCTGTGGGCAGTGGGTGATGCCCCTCCCTGTATCTCTGTTTCACCTGAAGCGTATTGCCAGCGAAGCCAAATGGAAATAGGCATCCGATTGGGCATACAAACGGATCAAAACCCGACGATACGACATCCACAATCGAGATACCCGGCCACATCGGCCTGATCCACACCCAGCGTCAGCTCCGAAGAGCATAGCAAGACGATACTACCAGCTGAAGACCGGAAATGCCCTGGCTGCAGAATACGTAAAGTGGACGGGAAATCGGATCGGCGATAAGTGTTGGTTCTGCGGCACGGAAGCGATTCAAACTCGAGAACACCTTTTTGTGTAAGTATTGCCGGTCTTGGGTGGTGCAGAAGGCTGATCTGTGGGGAAGCGTAAGCGAACATGGGATCATTGTCGGATGCAGCGTCTGTAGTTATTAGCCTTCCTTGGGAAGACGAAGGTGGGACGGAAGGCACCGGGTGATGAAGTGGACTGGAGAGGCGGAAGCGAATCCTCCAAGGAGGGAGACAGGTCGGAGGAAGAGGAGACAGTGTAGTTGTGCTTTTGGCTCTCTTGGGGTTCAAAGGGTGCCGCAACATACTGACCAAGGCCACTCTCCACTATCCACTAGTCGGGGCGAACACCGGGATCTACATAGGTCGGATGCAATAAATGAATTCTCTCTCTCTCTGCACATACCGTAGTTGTTGTATGTACCTCCAACTGCAGAGGTAGCTCAATGGGTTACGGGGTGGCGTATCTACGCCCACGGGGGGTACATACTGTATACCTACATAGTCAAGAGGGGTAAAAAAAAAGTTTTCCCGCTAAAAGCATAGATATTGCTATCCTATCATGACGTCGGAAATATATACGTATTTGACCGTTTTGATACGCGTACAGCGGTTTTTTTTTACCCCCACCCTCCTGCAGAATATATATGTAGACAACATAGCCTAGATTCAAGTTTTTAAGTTGCAACCGAGTGGGTGTGAACTATGACAGGGGTTGACAAGTCAAGGTGTGATTGATAAGATAACGGCCTGATCAGTGCGTCCTGCACCCAACTTGTACAACGGACGGGGCGGATAGAGAAGAGCATACTCGCTGCCATCTACCTCTCTGTCTCTACATCCCTCTCTTGCCTTCTCTCTCATTTCTCTCATATTTCCTACATCCCACACCCACTGCACACTGTCTAACTGCCCGTGCCATCTTCTTTCTTTAGTTGGAATTTGGCGGACGATCTTCTATCAAACTTATCCAAGCGAGGCCACCCCTGCCACACCCCGGTTCGGACCACTCAACTCGGCTGCACGTTGGAAAAAAAAACTTGAACGTATGCTAATACATATTTGCCCTCCATATACCTTTCCTTACTGGCTGGATAGATGCCTTTGCGCCCGCTCCGACGACACCGCGGATCGCCGTCGATCGCACGATGCGCCCGGTTCAGCTGAAGCCAGACAGAACGACCGCGCTGGCTGGTTTGCGGGCCCCCCTCCGTCGCTCCCGGAGGTGGGTTTATATCGGTTTCAGCTCGCTCTTGCCCTCCTCCGGGGGAACACCCGGCCAATGGCGGCGACGGGACGGGCCATAATTGTGTTTCTGCTTCTACGGCGGCGCAGAGCGGAGAGGTGCAGTGGGGGCGGGGTCGACATGGAAGGAGCAATTGCGGGGAGAAGCAGCAAACGCACGGTGTGTTGGCCTTTTTTTTGTGTGCTGGGGGGGTGGAGCGCAGTGGATCTGGCTGGAGAGGGAGACGGCTCAATGGTGATGATGGGAGGCGGTTCCGGTGATATTTAACTGCTCGAAGCGACCTCCACTTGTTCGGCACGCATCCGCAACGCATCTGCATCGCACTCGCAGTCGTATTTCCACCCCGCTCCGCAAACCCCGCATATCGCATCACCGGCACGCACTCGACCCGACTCCGCCATGGACGACAACCAGGACCTCACCCAGGACCTCGACACCCAGAACCCCGACACCAAGGACATCAAAGCCCAGACGCGGCCTTTGGAAGTGGTCTATGACCTCAACACCCAGAGCGCCGACACCGAGGGCCTCGACACCCAGAACCCCGACACCAAGGACATCAAAGCCGAGACGCGGCCTGGGTACGTGGTCTATAACATCAACACCGAGAGCGCCGACACCGACACCCAAGAAATCGTCACCCACGAGCCGCGGCGCGGGTATATAGTCGACATCGACTCCCTGGGGCCCGCGAAACCCGTGGAGGAAGACACCGAGGACTGGTTCGCCTCCGATGACGAGCCCGAGGCCGAGGTTGAGCTCAAAGTCGAGGAGCCCGAGATCCTCCGTCGGCTGAAGGGCTTCCTCAAGTCGAAGCCCACCCTGGCCTCCTTCTTCTCGGCCGACCTCAGCACCGAGGCCGAAAGGGCCACGCGCATGGCCAACAAACTCATCACCGAGGAGCAGTGTCCTGATAAGGAGGTTGCCCGCGAGCTGGCCCTCCTGTGCATGTACGATCTCGTGCTGCTGATTGGTACGTTACCGCCCCGCCCGCTCACCAAAGACAGCCGTCCACTGATGGCAGCGCAGATGACTCCGCGTCGATGATGGACGAGGAACATGGGAGGCGCATCGACACCCTCAAGATGGTCCTCGACAGCATCTGCAAGGTGTATCGGCACGCACGGCCCGAGGGTATCGTCTCGGTCAAATTCCTCAACCACCCGCAGGGCCGGAAGAACGTCAAGAGCTCGGCCATCCTCGACGACCACCCCTGGGAGGGAGTTACCCGGTAAGCCGTCAGTTTCCACCCGTCCACGCAGGACAGCACTGACCCGCCCGTACAGGATCGGCTCCCAGGTCAAGAAGATCCTGGACACCTTCGTGTTTGCCAAGGGCAAGAAACTGCAGCGGCCTCTGATCATCATGGTCATCACCGACGGAGAAGTACGTCCCCCACCCTCCTTTACTCCATTTCTTCCCGGTCCTGTGTGTGTAGCGAGACCCACTGACACCGTGCTGCAGATCCAAGGTGAGCGCAAGGACACGTTGACGTCGGTGATATTCCGGTGCATGGAGGCGCTCAAGAAGCGCAATCAGGAGAACGGTGCGTCCCGTCAAGCCACCCGCCTCTCCCCCGCCACCCACTAACTCCCGCGACAGCTGTCGCATTCCAGTTCTCCAAGGTCGGCAACGACACCAAGGCCGGCAAGTTCCTGCGCGAGCTGGACGTGCACAACCAGATCGGACAACACGTGGACTGTCTCCTCGGTGCGTCCCCTCCATCCGTAGCTCTCTCCCCGCGGTTCTTTGCCACTGTGCCCCCTACCCGTGCTGACGTGAGGCAGAGAAACAACTCGAGGACATCGACAACCCCGCCGAGAAATGGTCCGTCCTGCCGAAGCTGCTGCTCGGTGCCATCAGCCGGATGTGGGACGAGCAGGACACCACCGTCAAGGCCTTCGACGTCGATGGCGGCGCAAATTCCCGCGCGGAACTCGAGGATATCGAGTGATTTTCTACACGGGGGTGGGAGTTGGGGGGGGGGGGGCATGGGAGAAAGGCTTGTGCGGTTTCTTTATCTGGAAGCGTTACCAATCTATTTCGTTGGCCCAATCATCGGTCGTCGCGTAGATGGCTTTTGCGCTGTGAGGCCGTGACCCCAATTCGGAGATGCAATGTAGCTGCGAACCTCCGACGCGCGCGCGAGGAAACCGACTCCACCTCGCATCCGCGCGTGTTCCCCCTTCTTCTGTTCGTTTTCCTTGGGAAAGTGGAAACACAGCCGGCTTCCCCGACTCGGCGTTCGGCGCGAGGGTCCCCGTATTTATCTTTTCTCGGGTGGAGGTGGCGGCTGGAGGTGGCGCACCGGCGGGATGGCTGGGCGGGCAGAGCAGTTGGACGGAACCGAAGACGAGGGAGCGAGGCGGCTGTGCTGCCCATCCTACTGCGCGACGGGACCGCCTGCCTGTGTAGCCCACGACTTATCGCCACCCGCCGGCCAATGAGTTCCACCCTCTAAGTCCAGGCGGCGCAATGGCTCATCGCGGACATGCAGATGTCTTCGATGCCGTGTCTGCTCCTGTGCACGCACAATTGCGAATCACTCGTCGCCGCGGTTTCTCCACGGCCGTGGACGACACAGGGAAATTGAGCCGCTCAAGGCGCTAGACACTAGGGGTGTTTCGGACCGCGGCGGACGGCGCATTCAGCCTATCCAAACACGCTAGGTTCCGGCCCGCCCACGCAGTACTTGGTCCATGCCCGGCACGGGGAAGGACTGCCCGCTGGCCCGGCGTGCGCACGACGGACGCATGGCAGCGGCGCGAGTTGCCCGTGGGGATTGCCTGCGCGTGTGTCAGCGGTATATGTGGGGGAAATCGAGAGGGAGGGATGAGCTACCGACCAGTCCTGGAGGCCGAACCACTTTCCCGCCGCGGTGCTGGAACACGCGCGGAGCGGGGAAGGAGAGGGAGGACGGGGGTGGGGGAGGGGAGGAAGAGCGTCGCGCTGGCCGCCGCGGCGGAGCAGCGCAGCCAAGCGGGCGAGTAGCGGCAGCGGTCGGGGTCAGCAGTAAAGGGCGCGGGCGTTGTTTGGGCGCTGGTGGTGTGGCGTGGTGCGAGCGGCGGGAAGTATATATACCGCTGCCAGATTGTTCCGCAATTCGCGTGCGTGCTTTGGCCCCGCAAGTTCTGACTGCTTGATATCATCCGGGGGTGACGATAACAACGGTGGACATCGAGCTGCTGCCGGTCCCACGGACCTGGTGTGTAGTTGCCGAACGTCACCTCCGGGGGTTTTTTTTTGGCAGCCGTCGCAACTCCCATCCATCCGGCAGATGGGACTCACGCCAGCCAATTGCAGGAAAGTCATGACAGCATGCGTCCAGTCAGCCACCATGTACGGCGCAGAGCTGTGGTGGAAAGGAGACTATACCCCACTCAGACACCTCACTCCCGGCATCGCCTTCTTCTCCCAGCGGCGGCACTAGTCTTCCCACGTCCGTAGAGGCGAGAAATTCCAGTACTGCCCGCCCGCACCTCCCATCGGCCAGCAGGTCCCGGACCGTCCACCTGCTCTTCCACCTCTTGGTCTCCTTCAGCACCTCCGCCCACAGAACCTTCTGCTGCACCTTCCACTCCGGGCACACCTTGAAGAGGTGGTCTCTCGTTTGCGAGGGGCACTTGCACCACCAGCACTGGGCATCGGGGCGGACCTTAGCCCATTGCAGGTATTGTCCTGTGCGGGCGTGTCCTGTCTTCAGCTGGTAGTACCTCGAGGCGAGCCTCTTGGTGCTGTCGGCCACCGCGCCATCGGGTTTCTGGCTCTTCGGCATGCGGTACTTCGTCTTCGAGGTCCGACCTCCAGCCCACTGACGTGCCTCTGCCCACTTCTTCTCCGAGATTTCCCGCTTGAGGCTGCGAGGGATCGCGGGAGTGGTGCCGCCCGCACTTCCGCCCGTCCTGAGGAGCTTAGCCACTGCACCCCGCGGGTGTTCGGCTCCCCTGCTGCGATCTTTGCCCACTCATCGGCCTTCTCGTTGCCAGCGACTCCCTTGTGGGCTGGGCACCATCGGATTTCGATGACGATGCCCTTCCTAGCCCTGCGCAGCGTGGTGATGTGTTTCCGCGCCTGGAGGGCGCACTGTTGCCCGGGGCCAGGTTCGTCCGCTGCCATCCGCCTGATGGCTGCCTGTGCATCCGAAAAGATGGTGACTCGTTCCGGGGTCGTGCTCCTTTGCGCTGCCAGCTCCAGTGCATGGGCAAGAACGGCGCGCTCTGCGTCGTAGGCCTCTTGGTTGTTGCCCATATGCACTTTGGCGCCCGCCCAAGTCAGGCCCCGCTTCCACACCACCGAGTACCCGGTAGCCCCATCATCGAGCCGCGAGCCATCAGTGAACATGGTTAGCCCAGGTCGGGTCCTCTCTGCCTCGGCTTTTGCCTCGGCTTCCTCCTCTTGCAGTAGCTCAGCGTCGAGGGTTTCCGGCTCCTCCAGCAGAATTGTGCTCTCAGTCGGACCGCCATGTGCGAGGGTGTTTGTGAGCCGCCTCCCGATTCCTGTTGGGGCTCCCACCACCTCCCGCGCCTGGTCCCCCAGAGGTAGGCTTAGTAGCCGTAGCCCAAAGCGCCGCTGTCTGTTCTCCAGCTGTGTAGTTGCTGCTCTGAGACCCGACTCCATCGAGAGGGCTCCCAGGTTGGTTGTCCGGAAGCAGCCCGTTGTTGCCCGGGCTTCCTGGTTGATCAGCCGCTGGATCTCCTCCGCCCGCCCTTGAGTGCCCGTGAGCTCCGTGAGCGGCAGGAGCGGCCGGAGGCCCGGGGGGAAGACGAGGAGACGCCGGGGGCTGTGGAGGAGGAGGGGGAGGGGCTCCCGCTGTTCCTTCCCTCCCCCGCATTCATGGCGTCGGAGCGCGAGGAGTAGGGGACGGGTCGTGCGTTTCTTTTGTTCTTTTCTTCGTCAATTTCCTTGGACGCGTCTATTTTTCTTGGGACAGGCCTGGGCGGAGGGCAAAGGGGGAGCTTGCAACGAGCCGCCACCGCGCGGACTACGGACAGGAAAACTGCATGATCTACCTAGGTCGAACGCGAGTAGGATTAAACAAAAAAAAACTCCCGTCCATCCCGCGCGCTTGCTCTACATCCGCGCAGATCGGAGTCGGGATGTGCGGGCCGCCGTAGCCGCGTAACTACAACTAGCACTAGTGCCCACATGGATTCTCCAGCTGGGGATCAGCCATCAGCCTGGGCTTGGTTGCCCCGAAAGTATAGAGGGCACCAAGGAAACGGCGAAGAACAGACAAAGACGATCCATCTGCCGAAGCCAGGAAGGAGGGCGTGGGGAAGAACTGCAAGCGCGTGTTCCACCACCTCCGCACCCAGCTCCTCGTCCTCCAGCACCCCCTCCTCCACCTTCTCCTTCCGCTCCTGGAGCCTACTGGGACGCCTTGCTCTGGGCATCTTCGCCAGTCATATCCGGTCCTGTCGCTTCGCGTCAGTGGTGGCGTGGAAGCCCAGGATCGCCTGGTTGCACCTCAATTTACTTGGTGCGTGCCACTTCTTCTTGGGATAGGCCTGGGCGGAGGGCAAAGGGGAGGTTGCAACGTGCCGCCACCGTGCGGACAGCGGACAGGAAACGGACTGTACATAATCTAGACAGGTCGCATGCGAGTAATGATTAAACAAAAAAAAAGCCTGGTTGCATCTCTCCTCAGCGAAAAGATCACGGATCTTTGAACCGATCCTCGCCCCCCCATTCTAAACGTCACGGCGTTGATATGCCTTCCGGTGAGAGCGGGCAGGCGCCGACTCGGTTGTGGGGTTTCTTGTTGGAGCTCGCGTCACACAGGTCAACCAGTCGATAGGCGCTTTCGATCCCGCCTTCCGTGTTTATCTTTGCTGGTGGTTGCCTCAGGCTAACTCGCTGGCCTCCAAGAAGCGCCACACTACCCCGCAGTTAATTAGCACCTGCACCCGCTAGCGTCGCTCTGCAACGGAACATGAAGATTGCCCGGGACGAGCCTAACCGCACGCTGTGTCCTGTAGAGCGGTTCTGTTATGTTCGTTTCCCGACTCCTCACCTTCTGGCATGAACGGTGGGCGGCGGCCTCGCCGTACTGGACAAATGATAAGAGCTGTAACCTTCCAGGACCTTTAATTGCGCAGGGCGTGACGGGTGGGGCCCCGTCGCCCCGAGTGCTGCAGAATTTGGCCGGTGGACCTATGCTTGCTTTTGCCTTCGTTTTTGACGTGGCCTGGCATTCTCACTGGCGTACCGCTGGATTCATTGCTCACGGCTCGCTGGTTGCTTACGGCCGAGTTTCCAACCAATAGACGCAACGGGGCGAGCGAATATGTGCTGTCCATGCATGAAGCGCAGGGGGTGAACTGCGCTGAGCGAGAGGCACAACAGGAGGAGCCGGTGCCCCGTGGGGTAATACTCACCGCCATCACCGCTGCGGCACGGATATGTAACCACGTATGAGGTAAGTACACCCTACACGCCCGGAAACACCTGACTGACCTACGGCAGAGGGAGCCCGGCGTGGCCATGAACATATCTATATATGGTGATACCCCGCCTGCAAGGAGTCCCGGGAAACGAGGGGGCGGATGAATGGGCGAAATTGGCAGCAGCGGGGCCAGGCTCCTAGGGAGTCGAGTGGCCAAGCTACCATGGTAAGTATGTCATGAATATATAAAAAAAAACGGTAAGTATGGTAGTAGACGGATGCAATTCCCGCTTCATGGGCCGGAGGCCCTGTCCAATAGAGGTGAGTGCTGAAAGCACGTACGGCAGCGCGAGAGGCAGAGAAAAAAACGCTGAGATCGGATGGTATCAAGATTTGTAATCAGGAAATAGTCACCTTCAGGATCCAGTGTCTCCATAGTTTGGTGGCAATGAGTGGGACGACGAAACTATGAGTCTGTGGCCGAGCGATGTGAACATCGTTCTTCTGGAGAGTCTTGCCTGCTCGATGCGCTGCTTGATAGGACGCCGTTTGCGTGTGGTGAAGACCGATATCTCCATACGCAGTAGTAGACTTGTGAATCGTCGTGAGCTTAGGTACCGCATCGAGCAGAAATTGTTGGCTGTTGAAAGCTTGCCGTTTTTCTGCTGTTAGACCCGAGCAAGCAGTACCTACGCGATACTGACTTCGACACACAACTGCCTTTTCCAGTGGGCTCGTACCTTGAAGTTGCATGCCTTCTCTTCACAACAGACCGGATTGAACTGAGAGCTGGACTTGTGATAACGGATTTTGAACCCTTCCTGCGCTTCCCAGCGTGTTATCTATTGTTTGTAATCCTGGAAATATGGGAATTGCTATCCAACTTCAATCTTAGAGTGTGGATGATGATGAGGTGGAATGACGAATGAGAAGTTTATTTCGGAGGATCGGGGTTTTGGTTCGTTCATGATGGTGTCGGATACTCGGTGGTAGGATGTTGGAGCATAGGAAAGTGCAGTTGCGTGGGAGGGTAGAGGTGGAATGTACAGGCACACCCAACACTGAAGCTGATAAAGCAAGTTGTCAAGAATGTTTTGCCACTCGCGGGACGTGAACTAGCTGCACGGCATGGGTTACGCTGTAGAAACACAGCTCATGCGAGATAAAAGGCGTACTCTAAATCAATTGGCTGGGAACCGTGCAACCATCTTGGCACTTTACACTTAAGCTGGCACCCCCGCTCCATCACGACTTCACCACCCTGCTCGCCAACTGCCCCCGGCAACCTTCCCACCACATCCAACCTTCCCAGAACATTCAACCTTCCCACTACATCTGATCTCCATCACTCCCACTCTGCTCTGCAATGGCCACTACCAAGCGTCCGGCAATCGGTCAGGTGGCCGGCCTGGGTACGCTCTACGATGCACGAACCGATACCTTCCTGCACAACTCCTTGTTCAGTGCGCAAATCCCAGACACTGCCATCACCAGAACCGACAATCACAGTATCACATTCGACTACTCTGAAAGCGATTCTTTTGAGGAAATGTTCACTAAGATGGGCTTCGCCGCCGAGCTCAAGGCTAGCTTCCTGGCTGGCTTGGTCAATGCCGAAGATGCAGTCAGCTATTTCAACGAAAGCCGCGATACCAACAGAATCATCCAAGCATCGATGCATCACAAGATCACGACGGTGCACGATAGTCTGCAGCTCATGAGCGACAGCATCAAAAGCCACCTCGCTACCCAGAATATCGAGGGCACCTTTGGCACTCACGTCGTCAGCGAGATCACCTGGGGCGCCTGCACGGTAGTGACAGCCGAGCATCAGCGGTTAGCGCACGACGCCATGAGTGAGGCCGGTATCAGAAGCGCCTTGAAGGCAAAGCTCCAGTCGTTGCAGCATGATGTGACCGGCCAACAAGGGAACGAGAAGAAGGACGACGTCCCAAGTCCCGACTACAACTTTGACGTTCACGTCTACAGCGATGCTGTGACCGATATCGGTGCCCTACACACGACATTCATGGACGCACACAAATTCATCACCCAGATTCCGCAATACATTTCGAAGTCCGACGGAGGCAAAGGAAAGCCGGTTACGTACGCCCTGTTTCCCCTGTTCATCTTAAAGTACATGCATCCCATGGAAATTACGGCCAACATTCCCCTTCACGTTTCACTTAGCTCCGATATTATCGAAAAATTGGTTCAGCTCTTCGATAACTTCCGTGACACCCAACTGGTACTCTCCGACTACCAATCCCGTTTAAAGAGGCATCGAAACTGCGTCCCGACTGAGCATATCAACGAGATAGACGACCTCAAGTGCCATGCTATCGCACGGAGAACCGCCTTGAAATCTCAGCTGTCCACTACCCTAGAAGCTGTTCGGTCTGGCAAAACGGAATCCGCCAAACTATGGAACCTGTTGAATGAGTTCAGCAACGGAAACTTGTCGCCGAGTTCGATCACCGCAGCGTCAGGCGAGTATGCAGACAAGATCGATTTCATCGACTTAGTCACGGGGAAGGGAGCAAAATATGTCTCATCCATTGGCGGCATGGAGCACCTGAAGAATGTGAGCGGCGAGATATACGTTTTCCATTTCAGCAGGAATTCTCAGCGTCAGCAGCCTGCTTTCGACGAGAACTTTGCGGTCCTTCTGGACCTTCTTGGAGACAACAGCACCGACCAGAGGGCGCAAATCATCGTCAAGGATTACGATTTTATCGGCGAGAAACTAGGAAATCCATACATATCCCACGAACGCGATGGCACCGTCATCACCGAGGACGTGGTAGAAGAGCGAAGGGAGCTCGCCGACAAATGCATCATGCGGTACATCACCGACTCCTTGAAGCGCAGCCCGAAGTCGAGACCTATCAAGATGGCAACAGTCCGGATACCATGCCCCAGTCCCACCTGCCCCCTGGCTGCACGTCATGACTGGATTTGCTATAACTGTCGTGCGTCGATCTTATTCAGTTACAGCGATACCTTCTTGTACTGCGACTGCGGCAAGTGCTTGTATAAGTACTGGCGTTTCCAGTGCAAAGACCCCAGGCACGGTGCCGAGTCTTGGCCGAAATACCAGGACGAAGAGCTCCTTCCGCTGCTTATGGCACTCGAGCCACTCGATGCGCTGAATATCCTTATCCTGGGGGAGACGGGCGTGGGCAAGTCGACCTTCATCAATGCGTTCGTGAATTACCTCACCTATGACACACTTGACGACGCCATGAAAGCAAAGCGGTTGGATTGCATCATACCATTCTCGTTCGCCACACAGGTCGTTGACAAATCGGATGCCCGTGGCGGGTTTCTCCAGACAACGGTTCGTACCATCCACCATCCGAATGACTGCTTCCACTAATAGCAAACAGGTTAGCTCCGGAGTCAGCAGTAACGAAAGAGATGGGTCGAAGGGACAATCTGCGACGCAGAGGACACTCGTACACAGCGTTCAGATAGGAAGCTACACGGTCCGGTTGATCGACACACCCGGAATAGGCGACACCCGCGGGGCCTCACAGGATACGAAAAATATGGCCAACATCTTATCCGTCATCTCCAATTACGAAAAGATCCATGGCATTGTGATCCTCCTCAAGCCCAACAACTCCCGTCTCACCCTCATGTTCCGATTCTGCATCAAAGAGCTTCTAACACACCTGCATCGTGATGCTGCTCAAAACATGGTCTTCGGTTTCACCAATACTCGCGGATCGAACTACAAGCCGGGTGATACGTTTGTGCCGCTGAAAAATGAGTTGGCAAAAAACACGGACGTTGATATCGGACTCTTCGGACACACCGTGTACTGCTTCGATTCCGAAAGTTTCCGCTATCTCGCCGCCTATCACCAAAAGGTTGATCTTGGAGACCAAGCGGACTACAACCGAAGCTGGGAAAGGTCAGCGAAGGAATCCCAGAGACTACTGACGTACTTCCTGAGCCTGAAGCCACACCTAGTCAAAAGCACGGTGAGCCTGAACGAAACTCGGCACATGATTACGGAGCTCACTAAGCCGATGTCCGAGATCATACGAACAATGAACGCCACCATCAAAGTGAACGAGGAGCAAATCGAATCTCTCTCGAACGACAGGTTGAAGAAAGAAGATATCGAGAAGCAGCTGTATGTGACTATGAGGACCTTGAAGGCGCATCGACTTGACCGACCACGGACTGTCTGTGCTCATTCAGACTGTGTTGACCAACAAGACGACGGCACCGATCTAGCCAAAGTGAACTTGAGAGTTGTGTATAAGACTCTCTGCCACAACCCTTGTGGTCTGACCGACGTGCCAGCCGATAAGCTAGCTCATCCGGAACTTATCCATTGCTATGCCTTCGCGGACGATAGCAACTCCTGCAAAAACTGTTCGCACTCGTGGCAAACGCACCTGCACATTCTGTACGAGCTTAGGCCCGAGCAACATACCATCAAGAGCAAAGACGCCGAAGCAAGACTGAACGCCGCTAACTCCGACATGGAGAGGAAGAAAATCGCCATTGATGAGAAGAAAGCGTTCATTGCAGCGATCAAAGCAGAGCACGACGAGATCGACCGCGCTGCCATTCGGTTCTGCATCTTCTTGAAAAAGAATTCGATTACCCCTTACAACGATGCGACTCTCGACTACCTTGACTTCATGATTAAGGAGGAGAGGGGTAAGGTGGCTGTCGGCGGTGATGCCGCCAAGCTCGAAGATTTGGAGAGGTATCGCGATCAGTACCAGGAGAAAGTCAAAATTCTCACCACGAGAATGCAGAAGGGCGACGATTCCGTACTTCTTAGCGAAGAGGAGGTGTACGCTGAAGTGAAAAAGCTTTACTCGCTTAAGTACTACGGCCAGCAGCTGAGCCAAATCAAATCCATCGTCAACAGTGCCCACAGCGACACTTTCCGCGAGGAGTCGCACAGCATTCGTGTCAAAGCAAAGCGCTGGAATGTCACTAGCACGCTGGGCAGTGGATGGCGGTATATGCGTGGCGGGGTTGGGTCTAGGCGGGCTTAGCCCCTAATGTTTTTCTCCGGTCGGGTAAGCAGGAACAATTGAAGATGAGGTTTTGACAACCCCTTGGGATTTGGGCTAACTATTTTTCCAGCGAATTATGTTTTATGTTTTTTGTGTGTGTGGGGGGGGGGGGGGGGGGGGGGGGGGGGGGGGGGGGGGGGGGGTGTTTGGGTTGTTGTTGTTTGGGGGGTTGGGGGGTGGTTTTTTTTGGGTTTTT
>Ga0307508_10002515_pt1 | contig 19316 bp, 22 predicted proteins | sample 9_EM_MG_FD_203089 | JGI IMG/M metagenome (GOLD analysis project Ga0307508, IMG submission 203089) | Populus trichocarpa ectomycorrhiza microbial communities from riparian zone in the Pacific Northwest, United States - 9_EM | ecosystem: Host-associated > Plants > Roots > Unclassified | place... | reverse complement strand
ATTACTCAAACGTATCAAAATAGGTAAGCTATTTCCCTTTTAGTTGTACTAACTGTTTTAGTCATGAAACCCGGCGAAATTAGAACCCGACACACACATGCGGGGTAACTTTTTACAGCTCCGGAGCGACGGTGCCAGCAGCGTCTGGTACGCGATGGCATCCCTAGCCGTCGGACATGTGAGTATCAGCGTTCGCTCTAAGCACCTAGAATACGAACAGGAGGAGTGTTTGGAAGACGAAGGGCAAGTGGCGCTCACGGATACGGCGATGAAGTCTCACTCTGATCCTAACTACAGTACCTAAGCAAAAGTCTTGGTGATTCAGATTTATCAGCCACAGTGACAGGGATACCCAGTACCCCTCCTCATCACGCGTAACCCTGCTCTTGCAACCACAACGACATCATGATTCATACACCGAAGAAATCTCATGGGAAACTGAAGCCCCAGATGGTGAAGGTCCCAAAGCACAAAAAATCGGCAGAAAATGAAGAGAGTTAAGCAACTCTGAGAAGGGCATAATCGTCGCATTTTTCGTCATCTGCAGTGGCGAGTGCAGCATTGAGAAGGGGCTGGCAGGGCAGCATATTTGGTTTGCTGCATACCTTCTAAGAAGTGGGCTACATTCTTCCTGTGAAGCACCAGCAGGTGAAGTTGATAGCGTGCACTTGCTTCTGGGGAAATCAACGGGGCCCACTAGTTCCCCTTGTGAATGGTACTGTCACAGCCAGTGTCCACCGAGAGCTACTACATTGCTGGCTCCTTCTGGTCCTTGAGGATGTGCGTACCACCCTCGGTAGTCCTCTTTTCCAGCAAAAATTCACACTGCAAAGCTCATACGTTTTCCTTCTTCAAACGCTATGGCATCTGTCTCGAGTCTCACCCACTGTACTCCCCTGACCTTAATCCAATCGATCATGCTTGGGTTTCACTTAAACAACATCTGCGAATGAGTATCTTGACATTGGTGACTACCCTGCGGGCACGGAGAAGGTGAAGAGTTGACTGGCGGAAATTATTCCTCTTTGTTGGGAGAATGTTACTCCAACACAGGTTGAGGCACTGCGGAAGTCAATGCCAGACCAGGTTCAGGCAGTCATCAATGCAAAGGGATAGCACACTCGCTACTAGTACTTCTGGGGGTTCTTTTTGTCTTATTCTATTCTCTCTTTTATGGGAATTTCTTTAATGTATCCAAGTACTGTATTCGGTGGTTTTGTGGTTGAGTGGGGGAGGGAAACCCCTGTCATTTCGCCTGACAAATCTGAATCACCAAGACTTTTGCTTAGGTACTGTAGCTGCGTGGCTGCTGGGAGCTCCGGAGGCTCCGAAGCAGCTGAAAATCGTAGACGCGCGCATCCGTATCGACACTACGTAATGGTTCCTTGGCATCTTTGCCCATTCTCGGAGGGGAGGACGGGCAGCGGGGACACGAAGAGGAAGAGGAGAGGAAGTAGGCTATGGTGTCTCGGAAGATTGGAAACATCAATAACAATCATCATTCAAAGTTATATCTAGTTTTAGGTCCATTCTCCTGAGTGTTGCTCTCATGTTACGCCCTACAGTTCGGGGCCCACACACAGAAACCACCACCTTTCCCGGCCCGATAATGCTCCTCATCATTTCCGTGTCCATAGAAGGTTCCCCCTGAAAACAATCAAGCCTGTGACCAGAATCACCATCGATTCCCCACACTTTGATCCTCAGAAACTGATGCCTGTTAGTTATAGAAGGACCTACCCATCTGCAGGCGTTCAGACGTGTGCCACTGGAAGCCGACTCACCTGTGGTCTTGCATCCTCTGGGTCACTGAGTAGTCGACAAGTGATCGCTTCTGCGAACCATTCTTTTTGATGTGGGCTTAAGATCCAGAATACCAGGATTTTTCGGGTTTTTATTGAGCCATGACGCTGTGTCAAATGGGCGAGGTAACTTATCTGCTGCCCAATGCCACTACCCTGCCCCCAAAATATTACGATCTCGTAATCTTCAAGGCGGCGGTGGCGCCCATAGGGACCATGTAAGAGAGCATGGAGCCCAGCGTGTGATCCGGGTGTTAAGGCTCTGCGATACAAGCTGCTGCTAAATCCACCCTTTCTTTCCACCAGCACGGTGATAACTGTGGGATCGCGTGTCCCAGTAAGCCAGAATGGATGGAATTGGTAGGGGCTGAACCATGTTGCCAAAGTCGACTTCCCAAGGGTGAGATATATATATTGACCGGGTAGTACGGTTATGGCGCGAGGTAGCTGCACCGTAACTTCTGTTGCATCGTGCTTTGCGATCAACGTCACTGTTGTACCGTTGTGTAGGATGCAAAACACTGGGAGCATCAAATTAACGAGTACTAAGTTCCCCATTGCAGCCATCAAATGCAGCTGTACCTCGCGGTCCCCCACATGTAACCAAAGTAGGACTAAAAGGGATACCAGCAAAGCATCGTGAAACGCTAGTAGAACTTCAAAATGCCTGATCTGTGTCCAGATGGCGAACGCTAAAGCGTTGGGCAACAAAACTACACACACCAACGCTGCTACAGAAATTCCGACCATGTTAGACGCCAAATTCCCGCCAGCATGAAGCGCAGCTTCAAGTCCGATGAGTATCGCAAAGGAGAGGCGAAGGCGCGCATGAGTTGCTGACGAGAGCCCTGCATACTCCAAGATGACATTTTCCCTGGGCCACAGAACGCACAATAGGGGCAGGTTGAAGGTAGCCAATGCCCCTGCTCTCTCGAATGTTCCATCTGTAGATCGAAAATAGTTTGTAAGCCAGAGGACGTTTAGCGACGATATTATTGAACAAATAAGCACATCGCTGGAATTGAGCAGCCCGGATGTTGTGACGTGGCGGTGTAGGCTTGGTAGTGAGGTCTTGAATCTCCGGTTCAGGAAAGCAAGACAGTCAATCAACGAATGAATGAAAATGTAGAGGAACCAAAGGCCAATGATTATAGCAAGCCCTAGGTGGTACTGGTAATGGCTGACCAAACGATCCATGGTGATGGACTTCCACTTCGACCGGTCGAAGCGGGGCGACGAGACTGTGATTTGGTTGTCTCTCGAAAAGTGCGAGCTTTAATGGGACACTGCTTGGCACACTAGATGTAGAATAGCCACTCTATTTCACTTTTACTTTTGCGCGCGCTTTAACCCAACCCATTGCTAGCGCGACATACCTCCGGAGGATTCTTACATGCGCTCAGTTGTGGGGATACTGTCATTACCCCGGAGGTGTTCCTATGCGCTATCATGCAGTTATCTGGTCAGTACATATAGAGGGGGGTCATCTGCATCCAGAAATTCGGTCTCAGGAAGCACATACTCCAATTTGAGCAGGAATCAAACAAATCAAACACCAATGTCTTTGGCAACCGGCTTACAGAAGCGAGATCTGTAAGCACATCACATCCATTAAATAAGTTTTCAATGACGGTTGCAGTGTTCTGGAACGCAGAAAGAATACGGTCTTTAAAAAAGCATACGAACTCGGCGAGTTGTGCAAGGCAGACGTTACCGTGGTGATCAAGGACGGTGACAAGTGGTATATCCTTGCGCCGGACGGAGTCATCCCCGGGTTGATTGAAGTGAAGGTATATCTCATCGTGTCTGACAGACTTCTAAAACTAACGCCTTCAGACTGAGGAATACGACTTTATCCCGATCAATAATTTCTAGCCCAAATCAAAGGAGAAAAATGCCTGCACCGAGTCACGAGTACGATTGTCAGCGAGACGATTGCTGGACCCTCCGAAGCTCCATATAGCACCTAGAAGACGCCTTCCGACACCACCTTCCTTTCCTAATTGATAAGATACGGGGGAAAGAATCGATTTCCTTTGTGTGTGTGTGTGCGGGGGGGGCACGGGGACCGGTCGAAGCGGGGCGACAAGACAATGTTGATGAGTATCATGGTGTTCATGTCCCACTGGAAATCACAACCATTGCGAGGCGTAACGTGCAAGCCGTTAGGGCCTGTCCTGCCTTATCGATCCTTGGGGACATGTACCCAGTTACCGTCCAGACATCGTTGCCTGGGAGGAGAGGAGAGAAGAATAGAAAATTATGATGTTTGAAGTGAGAGGAAGGTTGTGACGAAACATGCTCCGGCCGTCCTTCAAATGGGCTCCGACCTCTCTTTGACGGTTGATAGGGCCGGAGACTCTGCGGCAATGGATGTAATCATTGAAAGTCACTCGTTCGCTCGTGTTGTCGTATGTCATACTGGATGCTTACTGTCCTACCATAACGAGGAAAACACGTGGGGGATAACGACGCGCCATCTCCGATCAGCTATTCCTCGATGGTTTCGCCCATATATATCCACACCCCGGAGCATCGCCGCAGCGCCCAATCACACCTGTCCGTTGTCCTGGCACTCCTCCACTTCCGCGGGCGCACGACACTTTCCGCCGTGCACATTTAGACTTGACGCAAGCCCGGCGGCTTGCCCGACTTCTATCTACAACTGATTTACTCAGCTACCCGCTCTCGCTCGCCCTAGGTGATATGCATTCGGACAGAGCTAGCCAGGGCACCAGGCATTCCAGACGCAGCTGCCACGGACACGGCTGTCAAGGCAACATGGCTGCGAAGCATTTCGTCGCATCCGCATTCAAGGATGCAGTGGTTCCAGACGTATTAACCTATTCCTTACATCGAATGTACATCTAAATACGCTACCTCACATAGAGCATCCTTCTTTTCTTTCGGTGTTATCGGTGTTTTGGGCTTCTTTTGTGAGCACGTGTGGGTTGAGTGAGAACACCATAGGATATCCGTGACACAAGTCTTTTTTTGTTTTTTTTTGTTTATTCATACTTGCATGCGACCTATGTAGATCATGGCAGCGTACGTTTTGGCCAGTTTTCCTGTCCGCAGTCCGCGCGCTGGCGGCTCGTTGCAAGCTCCCCTTTGCCCTCCACCCAGGTCTGTCCCAAGAAAGAGTAGATGCGCCCAAGGAAATCAACAAAGGAAAGAACAAAAGAAAAGCGTGACCCGTCCCCTAATCCTCGCCTGCCAATGCCATGAACTTGTCCACGACCCCCAGCGCCTCTGCCTCTGCCTCCCGCTCCTCGTGCCGCTCCTGGCGCTCCTGGAGCTCCCACTCAGACACCTCAGTTCTTGGTCTCCTTCAGCACCTCGGCCCACAGAATCTTCTGCTACATCTTCCATTCCGGACTTGAAGAGGTGGTATCCGTGACACCAGTATGTATGTATCTATGTATGTCGTTGCGTCCACATGTAGTCGACTAGATTTACCGATGTTCGTTGGCTACGTCAGTTGAGATGGGTATGTGTCCCCACGCCTTCATCGTGGGCTCAGATGGTTCCACTCGATACAAGCCACAGGGACTCGTCAGGGGAATGGGACGGAAGACTATGGAGAGTTTGCACGTATGTAAGGTGCATGGAGCGATCCACTGAAGGTTACACACCGTCACCACGTACATACCAGCACTCCGGAGGTGCTGCCGTGCCATCCACTGGCTAGTCTGGGATTTGTACTAGTTGTTGTCTCGTCGCCTCGCTTCGACTGGCCCCTGCTACCCTCCTAAAATTTCATTTTACATAGATGTGAAAGATCATCTGCCCGCAGTGGGGCCCAGCTGCAGTGGACTGAACTCAGCGAGCAGCGATGGCTTCTGGAGCAGTTTTCATTAACTGGTTTTTTTTCCTTTTACTTGACTAGGTACATTAGGGCTTGTCAGGCCTATGGTTTTTTTTTTCCAACAAAAAGTTCGTCCACCCCAAGAGAGAGTGTGTGTAGACTATGTGTCTATATTCGAGGAATACACAAGGGGCGGATACATAATCAAGAGATAAGCCATCCAGAAGCATCGTCAAGTTTATCGACGAGGAGAAAACCTGCTCGTCATGATCGGTAAGTCCCTGCCACTTGTTCAACATGCTCCCCCGTGGGTGAGGTAAGACTGCCAACCCCCGCAAGTCTATGTAGTTGCCTCCGGAGCCCAAAATTTTATCGCTAGTATGTTGTGATTGGTTGACTCCATGCTGATCCACCAATCTGAATTCATGCGGGCTCCGGTCACCTTGCGTACGCCTCCTGATGGTCGGCCGTGGTCGGAGCACTGGTCTATGTACTGTATAGAAGCGGGGTAACAAAAAAAACGTAATTTTCGCGCTGTACGCGTATCAAAACGGTCAAAATACGTATTTTTCACATCATGATAAGACAGAAATATGCATTTAGCGGGAAAACTACATACGTTTTTTACCCTCCCCTTGACTATACAGTAAGTACATGCTGAAAGACCTATGCCAGGCCTGATGAAGATAACGACAATAAAGGAAGGTGGAATCAAGAGAGAATGTATTTGGCGGATTCTGGCCGGCGAGGATGATGTACTAGTATCTATTTGGTGTCCACCCCGCTAACATAAGCGCTGGGCGTTGCTTGGTGGTATGTAGTGTTGGAGGTGGACATCCATAGAAAACATTCACTCGTTTTACTGCATCTGGCTTAGTGCATCTCCAATGAGGCTTAGCGCTTACTCGCGCTTATATGCTGTAATGGAGGTGGACATGACTTTATGCTCTGTCCTGGTACACCCGATACTCGCAAGAAGACGGTGGTTGTTGGTTACAAAGTCCAAATGCAAAATCTGGGGTTCAACATGGGTCTTTTCGTTTACAACACCTATGTATTTCGCAACCCCTATCGCCATCCACAGCCAGCGATGCAAAACCAATTAAGTTTTTTAAAGATAACCAAAAATGATAGATAACATCTTAGCGGATCACCTCCTGTTGTCCGATTCTCGATTGGAACATTGGTTGTTGAGATATTCAGAGAACAGTGGTGAGGGTAGTGGTGGTGCTGGTGTTAGTGATGGAATTGTCGGGCAGGCGGAGGTTGCCGTGGAGATGGAGATTGCCGTGGAGGTTGCCATGGAGGTTGCCGTAAGGCAGAGTGTCAAGGCAAATGTCGTCCGGACGACGCACGCCATGGCATCTGCCTTCTGGACGAGGAGTGTCAGGGCATTTGCCATCCGGACACAGCGCGTGTCTTACAGACGCAGAGAGTCAAGGCAAATGACGCATGCCATGGCATCTGCCTTCTCGAGTAGGAGTGTCAGGACATTTGCCGTCTGGACGCGGAGTGTCAGGGCATTTGCCTTCTGGATGCAGCGCGTTTCTTACAGACGCAGAGTGTCAAGGCAAATGGGATCCAGACGAGGCTTACGATGGCACACCACATAGGTAATAGAGCGGTAACGGTGGTAGCATCCAGACGCGACTGTCAGGGCACGGTACATTGCAGCGAAGACTATCAAACACTCATTTGGTTCCAGGCATTGTGACTCAAACCAGTTCTATTCATTACATCTAATGTACATCTATATACCACACTTAGCTTGCCCAGTGCAAGCACCCAGCGTCACCGTAGATAGCATCGCTCTGCGTGACAGAACCAAAGGCAGTTTGCCGGATGAGACACGACGCAATGAGAACGACATCAATGAAGTGGATACCAATGAGGATGCGGGCCGCAAGGACAATAACGAGTAAGACGCGACGAGTACGATGTCAATGAGGATGGCGGCGTGGATGCCGGTGGCAAGTACGATAGTATATAAGACGCGGCCGGAAGATCGACGAGCTTCGTGACATTGTTAGCGCAGCTCTCAGAGGGACAGACAGTGGGAGGTTGTACAATACGACGCGACGAGTACAAAGTCGATGAGGATGGTGGTGAGGATGCCGGCGGCATGGATGATAGCAAGTAAGACGCGGCGAGTACGATGTCAATGAGGATGGCAGTGTCTATTCCGGTGGCAAGGACGATAGCAAATAAGAAGCGGCGAGAAGACCGACAAGCTTCGTGAGATTGTTAGCGCAGCTCTCAGAGTGACAGACAGTGTACAATACGATGCGATGAGTACGATGTCGATTAGGATGGCGGTCAGGATGGATGCGGCGAGAAGATTGGCGTGCTTCGTGAGATTGTTAGCGCAGCTCTCAGAGCGACAGACAGTGGGAAGTTGTACAATACAACGTGATGAGTACGATGTCGATGAGGATGGCGGTCAGGACGGATGCGGCAGATTGTTAGCGCAGCTCTCAGAGCGACAGACAGTGGGAAGTTGTACAATACGACGCGACGAGTACGATGTCGGTGAGGATGGTGGTGAGGATGCCGGCCGCAAGGACGATCGCGAATAAGAGGCGGCGCGAAGAGTAGGATGTCGATGAGGATGGCGTTGAGGAGGCGGCCCAGCGTGGATGATACATAGCAAGTAAGATGCGACGAGTGCGATGGTGGCGCGTATTGAAAGGAGAAGAAAAAAGGGGTGGAATTGCGGCCCGTGCTGTCGATTTAGGAAGTCGTGCAGTGGTAAGGGAGCCAAGCTGTGGTAAGCGAGCCAAACCGTATCTATGAAAGCGCAGGCGCGAGCGAACGCTTGGCACCTGACAAGTTGCATGCGAAATCACTCGTCGATACCCCTGAACCCGTCGTTTATATTCGCACAATTATTCCCTCTTGTATCAATTCAGTCTGACTGAAATTTTGTGCCTACTGGCCCCTGCGTTGCAACCTATCAATGCTGCTGTTCTGATTTAACTACTTCTGCTGCGAGAATCTGTACTACATACGACGCTCCAAATCCGTATATCTTTCAAGACTTCAGTATCACTACCTTGAAAAGTAGGCACAAACTTTCGGTCAGACTGAATTGATACAAGAGGGAATAATTGTGCGAATATAAACGACGGGTTCCGGGGTATCGACAAGTGATTTCGCATGCAACTTGTCAGGTGCCAAGCGTTCGCTCGCGCCTGCGCTTTCATAGATACGGTTTGGCTCGCCTACCACAGCTTGGCTCCCTTACCACTGCACGACTTCCTAAATCGACAGCACGGGCCGCAATTCCACCCCTTTTTTCTTCTCCTTTCAATACGCGCCACCATCGCACTAGTCGCATCTTACTTGCTATGTATCATCCACACTGGGCAGCCTCCTCAACGCCATCCTCATCGACAACCTACTCTTCGCGCCGCCTCTTATTCGCGATCGTCCTTGCCGCCGGCATCCTCACCACCATCCTCATCGACATCGTACTCGTCGCGTCGTATTGAACAACTTCCCACTGTCTGTTGCTTTAAGAGCTGCGCTAACAATCTGCCGCATCCATCCTGACCGCCATCCTCATCGACATCGTACTCATCGCGTCGTATTGTAGAACTTCGCACTGTCTGTCCCTCTGAGAGCTGCGCTAACAATCTCACGAAGCACGCCAATCTTCTCGCCGCATCCATCCTGACCGCCATCCTCATCGACATCGTACTCGTCGCGTCGTATTGTACACTGTCTGTCCCTCTGAGAGCTACGTTAACAATCTCACGAAGCTTGTCGGTCTTCTCGCCGCATCTTATTTGCTATCGTCCTTGCCCCCGGAATAGACACCGCCATCCTCATTGACATCGTACTCGCTGCGTCTTACTTGCTATCATCCACGCCGCCGGCATCCTCACAGCCATCCTCATCGACATTGTACTCGTCGCGTCGTATTGTACAGCCTCCCACTGTCTGTCCCTCTGAAAGCTGCGCTAACAATGTCACGAAGCTCGTTGATCTTCCGGCCGCGTCTTATATACTATCGTATTTGCGACCGGCATCCACGCCGCTATCCTCATTGACATTGTACTCGTCACGTCTTACTCGTTATTGTCCTTGCGGCCCTCATCCTCATTGGTATCCACTTCTTTGATGTCGTTCTCATTGCGTCGTGTCTCATCCGGCAAACTGCCTTTGGTTCTGTCACGCAGAGCGATGCTATCTACGGTGACGCTGGGTGCTTGCACTGGGCAAGCTAAGTGTGGTATATAGATGTACATTAGATGTAATGAATAGAACTGGTTTGAGTCACAATGCCTGGAACCAAATGAGTGTTTGATAGTCTTCGCTGCAATGTACCGTGCCCTGACAGTCGCGTCTGGATGCTACCACCGTGACCGCTCTATTACCTATGTGGTGCGCCATCGTAAGCCTCATCTGGATCCCATTTGCCTTGACACTCTGCGTCTGTAAGAAACGCGCTGCATCCAGAAGGCAAATGCCCTGACACTCCGCGTCCAGACGGCAAATGTCCTAACACTCCTCGTTCAGAAGGCAGATGCCATGGCATGCCTCATTTGCCTTGACACTCTGCATCTGTAAGATACGCGCTGCGTCCGGATGGCAAATGCCCTGACACTCCTCGTCCAGAAGGCAGATGCCGTGGCATGCGTCGTCCGGACGACATTTGCCTTGACACTCGACCTTACGGCAACCTCCATGGCAACCTCCTCGGCAATCTCCATCTCCACGGCAACCTCCGCCTGCCCGACAATTCCACCACTAACACCAGCACCACCACTACCCTCACCACTGTTCTCTGAATATCTCAACAACCAATCGAGAATCGAGAATCGGACAACAGGAGGTGATCCGCTAAGATGTTATCTATCATTTTTGGTCATCTTTAAAAAACTTAATTGGTTTTGCATCGCTGGCTGTAGATGGCGATAGGGGTTGCGAAATACATATGTGTTGTAAACGAACAGACCTATGTTGAACAACCGCCATCGACAAGCAGCTGGGCTAGCCATCGGGCGGCCCGACGAGCGACCGATGCTTCGACGAGCCCCCGCCGCCGCCGCCCCGAGTCGGGCAAGCCGCCGGGCACGCCCCCGACACGACGACATACATACTTTAGGGTCGAAGTCCTTCGAAATTATGACGGGCGCAGGGTAATTGACCAAGACTCGCAAACATTGAGAAGGCCTGGATACCGAGTTCTGTGGAGTTAGCAGACCCAATCCTGCGTCGATAGAGATATTACCTTCGGATCTTCATCCACCGAGGAAATCCCCACTCCTGGGGCATCGTACCTGTGCGCCGTCCTGGAACTCCTCCACTTCCGCCGAGTACGATCGCAATGAGGAGGATGGCGGTGAGGACGCCGGTGGCAAGTTTTTTTTGGTCGCGTACATTTTATCCGTTTTTCCCATCCGCTGTCCACGTGGCGGTCATCTCACATCATTCCCACTCGCTGGGTCTCCAGATGTTGACAAGGTCAGTCAAGTTGTATAGGTCTAGGGTTGGGGAGGGCGGGGGCCGGTCGAAGCGGGGCGATGAGACAGTAACAGCAGAGCTCGAGTTGGAGGGTAGCCTTGATTGAAGCTATCCTGCAGTCCAGTAGCATCCAGTACATTGCAGCGGTACCATTTCAATTCGTAGCGTATTCTTCCGATTTCCTTTTGTCCACCTTGTCGTGGCAATGATTTAGGACCTCTACTCTACCGTCAACCGCTCCCGTTGGCCCGGAATTTTGTCTTCTGTCGATCTGTTCGTGTAAGGGGTACGTAGGCATGAGGGGTCACTCGCAATTCGCGAAAGCAGCGACCACTCCCACAGTTGTAGATAATAGTGGCGCAATCGTTCTCTGAGGTATCGTGTTGCCTAGCAGTGAAGAGAACAATTGCACAGCTAAAAACTACAGGTTCGGTGGTGCCTGTAACTGTGGGAGTGGTTCTCGTTGATTTCGCGGATGCGAGTGACCCCTCATGCAAGACCCATGCGCGAAGCCATTGGTTACATGTTACTGTACTAGCGTCTGATCGCTTGTCAGCTTGCTTAACATGTCGGTGTTGCACCGTCACCATCTCGTCGTCATTCTCGTCGCCATCTCCGCCATCATACTCCTCATCGATATCGTAGTCATCGTGTCTTACCCGCCGTCTTACTCGTCGTGTCGTACACGCCAGCATACTCGTCCCGTCTTACTCGCTATCGTGGGCGTTATTGTCTTGTCGCCCCGTCACCCCTCCCCCCTCTCACCGCCATCCTCCTCATCGACATCGTACTCGTCGCGTCAATGTGCCAACTCACCGCTGTTTTTGACACTCAGAGCTACGCTAGCCATGTCACAAAGGGCGGCTACATACCTTGCACCACTTCCCGATGTTTCTAATTCACTGAGAGCTGTGTTAGTCATGTCAAGAGCAACATCACGACGATGGATGCATGCAGCATTAGACTCAACGATGGATGCGACGCGAAACGATCCACCGAGCGGTCGGACAAGTATCAAGCGAACCGCCGGGCGACGTGGGCGAGCAGTCGGAGCCGGGCTAGCCATCAACTTCGACCGGCCCCCGCCGCCCGAGTGATACAGGCAAAGGGAGATGGGCAAGCCGCTGATAGACGTGCACGACGGGCGGGCGGAGGGCGCTGAGGGCCTATATACGCAAACACTGACGGATCGCGGTATTTGACTCAGTTCTCCGCCAATTGTCATGGCCAGCGCCGCGAAGCAGGCCTTGCACACGGCATTGATTCCTGAGCATCGATGACGCCACTTAGCGTTCAAAGTGTTGTTTGTTGCGTATCTAAAGTGTTGTTCGCTCGCCCGGGGTCAATGGGCGTAAGGAAAGCTTTCCCCCGCGGTACTGTGGAGCTAGCCACCCAGCCGTGGCACCGATCCTCACCATGTCTCCCTTGACTGCGTTACACTGGGAACATCTGCTCCACCCGCCCCTAGCCCCGCTGTCATTGTCTCGTCCCGCTTCGACCAACCCCTGCCACCCCCCACAGAATTGATTCAAGAACGCTGGAACAAGTCGTCACCTCGCCATCCTCGCCCTCGTTGCGCGGTCTTCGCTGGTGCCGCTGTCATTGTCTCGTAACCCCGCTTCGACCGGCCACCAACTGTCCCTTGCTGTCCTTGCTGTCCTTGCTGTCCTCGCTATCATCGTCCTCCTTGTCCCATCGCTGTCATCGTCCCTCTCGTGATCCATTACTCAATTATCAGCTTCAAAATCCATTCGCTTGCCATGCAGCGGCGCAATAGACTGGTTTCCTGAGACCCCCTTGTGCGCCGGGCACCACCGGATTTCGATGGTGATGTCCGGTCTGGCCCTCCGTAGCACCGCGATGTGCTTCCTTGCCTGGAGCGCGTACATCTGGCTGGGCCAGACTCCTCCGAGGCCACGCCTGATGGCGGCCTGGGTGTCTGTAAAGATCGTGGCCCTTTCAGGGATGTTTGTCTTCTCGAACCGGCTTCCAGCGCCCTGGCGAGAGCGGCTCACTCCGCATCGTATGCCTCCGCAATGACCACGATGTCGATGAGGATGGTGGTGAGGACACCAGCGGTGAGTACGATAGCGTCACGACACGGCAAGTATGTTGCCGAGAATTGTGACGTGGATAGCGCAGCTCTTGAGTGTCAAAAACAGCGGTAAGTTAGCGACTACGAGCATAACCACAACGGGGAGGATCGCGATGAGGACGCCGGCTGCAAGTACGATTGGCGGTGGGGGCCGGTCGCGGGGCGATGAGACAGTAACAGTAGAGCTGGAGCCTGGCATGATGGGTGTGATGAGGCGATGGCGACGAGCAGAATAACGACTAGTAGGACAGAGAGTAGAATGGCGAGTAGAGTGATGACGAGCAGGATGGCGACAGTGTCCGTGCAGTGAAACTGAGAAAAAAGGGGGTAACGTACTGTACAAGTTACCCGGCTACTACCCTCACCAACCATGAGGAAAAATCGCGAAAACTCATCAACCGTGATTGCATGACGAAGGATAGTGCTGCAACGGACTCTGGGCTGGGTATGGGAACAATCTTAAACCCACCGAATCGTCGTCACCTCACTGTCCTCGTCCTCCACCCAATCCTCGCCGTCCTCATTCCCCTTGTGCTCCTAGTGTTCTCTCCCTTGCGTCCTCGATCTCCTCCAGTGAGATTACCACCGCAGTGAAAGCCCCCTAAGATTATTCCACTGTGAATCTCTTAACGTGAGCGATACTGAAAGGATGTTTTTCTTTTTCATGAGGTTTTTATCTTGATATAGTTGAACGCTGGTGATGTCCGCGCGTCTTAGCCTCATGATTATTGACCAGACGTCCCAGTCTCGCTCGCACTCGCTCGCACACAACGGTGCTAGCGCTTGAAGACCGAGGCGCCAATCCTTATTTCACCCGCCGATGTAGTACGATATAGCAATGGGTATGTTGGCAGCATACGCAAGCATTGAAACAAATGGGTTGTAATCATGAATATTTAACTAACGAAATGAGTCGGAACGGCCTAATACCACCCGCGCTGCCCCCCCACCACCCGCCGCCCGCCGCCCGCACCCTGCACCCCACCACCTCTCCGCCCCTCCACCCCCCACCACTCCACTGTAAAGCAATATTCTAGTTGATCAGAAAGGTCTCACAAAAAAAAGCAGAAAGGAAAACAAACCGCTAAAAGGAATGACATTTCCATGTGAACTTCGGCGGTGAAATTGCTTTCGCTAACTGTTCATTGAGATGCACTTGATATTGTTAGCAGAGAACACGTGCGGACACAATCACGTACCGCTGCTGGCAATTCCCCACACTATGACCTTTCTGAGCTGCACCATATCTCCATTGATTGCCTTGTGCCACTTCCTCAAATTTGGTCCCTCTTTTGAAAACCTGAAACACTCCCAAAGACCGACATCTAGCCATTCCTGATACCCAAGACAAAGAGCGACAGATACATCTGTTTTGTGACCAGCACCAAGCGGCACCGTCGTTTGACACGGGATGATCCATGCGAGGATGTCGATGATGAACGGTGCCTCCGGGAGCAAGCTTTCGCGGGTGAACGGTTTCTCTTGGGGGTGAACGGTTTCTCTCGGGGGTGAACGGTTTCTCGCGGGGGTGAACGGTTTCTCAGGGCGAACGGTTTCTCGGGGTGTACGGTTTCTCGGGGGTGAACGGTTTCTCAGGGGTGAGCGGTTTCTCGGGGTGAACGGTTTCTCGGGGGTGAACGGTTTCACGGGGTGAATGGCTCCTGGATGTTCGACCGGATGGTCGAGACGAGGACGGCAGTTATTGAGAGTAAACCTGAAAGAGTTAGCACAGCAGGCTAGGAGGGGTGCGAACCTTGTGGGTGGGCGAAACAAAACCCGAGTAAATCCTCCACGCTGCTTGCAAACAAAACCCGAGGAAACCTCCAGGCTGCTTGTGAACAAAACCCAAGGATAAGCCTCCAGGCTGCTGGGAAACAAAACCTGAGGAAAACCTCCAGGCTGCTAGGGCGGCAGTGGCCGCTTGAAGCGGGGCGACTAGACAATAACAGCAGAGGTGAACAAAACCCGAGGATACCTCCAGGCTGCTTGGAAACAAAACCCGAGGATAAGCCTCCAGGCTGCTGGGGAACAAAACCCGAGGAGGAGCCTCCAGGCTGATCTAGTGACGGTTTAATCAGTGAAACTGGAGAGAAAGAAAAAAAAAGAGACCAACAAAATATTCTGTGTTGAGCAGGCGACATAGGTCTTGTCGAGTAGGAATGGTGGGGGGGCCGTCGAAGTGGGGCGACGAGACAGTAATAGCAGAGCTGGAGTGGTCTGAGGCAGGAGTTGTGGAAGAGGGGAAGATGGCCACCTACAAAGTAAGAAAACCAGGAGGTGGGAAGTTGGTGGTCAGCCCCCCTCCCCTGCACTCCCACACGAATCAGAACAGGAGACGAGATCCACCTTCCTTTTCGGGTTGCGGCAGTTTACCAATCTGTGACCACCAATTGCAGACGGGCTAGCGTCTTGGCAGATACTACACGACGAGTGGTGCCAAGAAATCGAGTGTAATACCGCGACCCGTCCAATTGTACCCTTAGGTAACAGGAGCAGGCGGCATAATTCGAGTGGCGTACTCTGTCCCATGTACCCATCGCCGTCTGCGCCACATACTCGTGGCGTCACTCGCTATCGTCCTCGTCACGTCGTATTGCACAACTTCCCACATATCAACCTACTCATCGAGGGGGGTGTTGCCACGGGCCGCCGGCGGGCTGCACGAGGCCGCAGCGGACTGTAACAGGAAAGGACTTGTATATAATATCGCCATGATCCAATAGGGTCGCATGCGATTAATGATTCATCATCATCATCAACCTCCTCATCGAGGGGGAGGATGGCCAAAGCGCGCAAGCTCGGGCGCGGCCCACCGGTTCTGGTTGCCCTTCGGCCAAAGTCCAAATCCACAGCCAGCAATGCAAAACCAATTAAGTTTTTAAATGCTGTTCACAGATGATAGATAACATCGTAGCGGATCACCTCCTGTTTGGTTGTTGAGGTACATATTCACAGAAGAGTGGTGGTGGCGGTGGTGGAAATAGTGGGTCATTTTAGTTACAAAATCAGAAAATTGCACCACGACCACCCACCCAACCCCCCCAGTGTCATGCGACACACCTAAGGGCCTGTTTGGCAAACAAACGGCCGTTCGCTTTTTTGGTGTGACACCCCTGCTAGCGTCCGTTCGGTCAGTTCGCAACCGTTCGCGCAAAAAATGCACTGTGTGGCAAGTCAAACGGTCGGCAAAGTGAACGGTCAGAAATGGCGCTAAACGACCGTTCGTCGAAAGGACCTCGAGAGGTACTTTCGCGACCGTTCGTCCCACTAACATCCTCTATACCACAAAAATCATGTCTTCACCACAGCCACCTGGCAGTAAATCGCGCCACCGCCACCGGGAGCAAAACGCCATAATTGCTATTACTCTCTATCATCAACGATCTCTCTTGAAAAACCCCGTGCGAACCTCGATCCGAACTGGAAAAATTTTCACTGAAGAAATATTGAATGCCCATCCACGATGGAGGTTGCGTGACCTCCGTCAATGGTGGTTGCCATGGTCGGGCACGTTTGCGCGGCATGTTGCGTAACCTGTGAATGGGTGTCAGCCGTTTTTCAGGAAAAAATTAGAAGAAACCCACGAATGCCAGACTGTTGGTTGTATGGTACGTATACACGTGCGAAGTGTTTCCGGGAAGGTATCACAGTGGTGAAGGAAGAATTTCTCACCACTATAACTACGCCCAGTCACTTGCGCAGTATAGTAGCTTGTGCACCGGAGACTAGGTTTGACAGGGGTGTGACTGGTCGGTTTTAACAAACACACAAAGGTACGCCATAGCGACCGTCAACCGTTGCCCCCCCCTGACCGTTCGCGGCTCGCGAACGGTTACCCTAACGGAACGGAAGGAGCGACCGCCGGTTTTGCCAAACAGGCCCTAAGGTCTTTCCACGTACTCATCAACACCTGCTCCTTCTTCAACACCTAAGCGCTGCTGTTACTATCTCGTCGCGCCGCTTCGACCGGCCCCCGCCGCCCCCCCTTCACCTTATGTTGTAGGAGTCTTTGTTGAATGGCGGCGAGTAGAAGAGGCAGTCCACGCTATTCCACGTGCCGCAGGCCAATGGGCTCCTAGTCGGTACTAGGTCGTCAGGGCAACGGAGGGTTGCGGGGGGTGACATGGGGGGTGTGAAGTGATTTAAGTAAGGCATGAGAATAAGTCTGGACTTAATAGCTGGTGCAAAAACTGCAAGACGATTGCTTCCACTGAATGACACACTCCGATCCTGGGAGGGCTGGGCAAGAACCAAGTCACCAGCACCGTCACCTGACTTAAGAACGTGCACCTTGCAAAACCACAAATTTTTTTTGGTGCGTTCCCATTTTGAAAAATAGCACCAATTTAGTACCGACCGGGATTGCAAAACCTCGATATTGTATCGTCACCCCGCTTCGACTGGGCCCTGCCACACCCCCAGACCAAGGTGCCTATCCTTATTTCACCTGCCAATGTAGTAAGATATAATCATAAGAATAGGTTGTAATCATAGCCTCACGCTGAATATTTAACAAACGAAACGAGTCGGAACAGCCGAATACAAATGGATCCTCTGACCAAATAAACAAAACATATATATAGAAGAAACCCAGAAAACCCCAATGTTGAGATGACCGACTCAATGAACGCTGCAAAGCCAGATTAGCCGAAGGGAATCAATGGTAGAGGAGCGGATTGAGGTGCATACTCTTTGTGCTTCTCCAACAGAACACCAGCTCGCATAACGTCACGGAGGTAAATCATAACTTGACCAGCTCAAATGACTAGCTACCGATGCTGTAGCTCGTTTCTCGGCGGCGTCAATACCTGACGGTTCCTGAAAGCAATATTCTAGTTGATGATCAGAATGGTCTCACAAAAAAATAAAAGCGAAAGGAAGACAAACCGTCAAAAGGAAAGACATTTCCAAGACTGGGCATAGAAGAAGGACATCATCAACGGATTCAGGGATAGTGTGAACTTCGAAGCTCTTTTTCCCAGTGAAATTGCCTTCGCCAACTGCCCACATGAGATGCACTTGATAATGAATCCCTGACGATGTTATCAGAGAACGACACGCGGACACGATCACATACCGCTGCTGACAATTCCCCACACTATGACCTTTTTGAGCTGCGTCATATCTCCCTTCATCGCCTTGTGCATGTCAACCAGCATGTTGTGCATTAGGTGAATCACTATGAAAGTATCGTCGTGCCACTTCTGCGAATTTGGTCCCTCTCTTGAGAACCTGGAACACTCCCAAAGACCGATATCTAGCCATTCCCGATTCCCAAGGCAAAGAGCGACAGTGGCATCGCATCTGTGGCCAGGAACTAGCTGGCGCCGCCGTTTGCCATAGGCTTTCGACCGGCGAATACCCGAATGTCGAGGAATTTCTCCGTGATTGGTAACGACGGGAAGTGGCCTGAGAGCATTGTCCCACATTTGTGCGAACATAACTGAAAACGTTGCCTCAGCGAATAAAGGGACGTATCTCATCTGGCCATCTATGAAATAGGTATACCTGTTTTGAGGGTCAGCGAGGTTGACACGAAGAGATGGAGGGGGAACGGTGTGGCCGGTCGGAGCGGGGCGACAGGACAACAGAGCCTATCGGAAACATACATTGTTAGAAACGATTGAGAAAGAATGTGCTGATATCGTTTGCTCCAATCATCGTCGCTTACTAATTTGCAAGATGGTGCTGTTTGCGGCAACAATGATTTGGCCAAACCATAGAAACGGTCTAATCGCGAGGTAGTTTTTCGATTGCCGAATTGATCACAAGAGGGCAATACCTCGGTTTCCAATTGTGTTCGGGCCGACTCGATGAGACCCATGAGGGGTAGCAAGAAGCATGTCCATTCTAGAGAGGCGAGCGCCGGCCTCTTATACGAGTGTCCGTGCGCCGCCTGTGACTGTCTACCGTGACTGTCCTATGTAGCCCTATGTCACACTCCCGTAGCACTGTCCGTGTCACCCGAACTCTAGACACCCCACTGGGCGTAGCGTCCGCAGCGCCCGCAGCGGCTGGAATCCTCCTCCTACAACCACTCCCCTCCTAATAAAACCAGCCCCTTCCTCAACAAAGTCTACCGCTTCGACAAAACAAACAACAATGACAAGAAATGACAAACAAAAACAGAAAACAAAACAAA
>Ga0307508_10002514_pt1 | contig 19318 bp, 24 predicted proteins | sample 9_EM_MG_FD_203089 | JGI IMG/M metagenome (GOLD analysis project Ga0307508, IMG submission 203089) | Populus trichocarpa ectomycorrhiza microbial communities from riparian zone in the Pacific Northwest, United States - 9_EM | ecosystem: Host-associated > Plants > Roots > Unclassified | place... | reverse complement strand
CAAGGACCGTCCGAAATGTCAATATACCCACACCGGCGGACGGAGACGTACACTTTGGACATTCGAGGAGTTCATAACGAATGGGCCAAACTTCCAGAAGCGAAGAAGGTTCATTACATTCGGTACAACTTTTCTCATGCGGTGGACGGAGATTACGGCACTAGCTTTAGGGAGCCCGCTCAGTGAGTGCAGCTTCTGTTTGGGCCCTAGGCGCACCTAACGACAATAAGTGATCGGAAAATGGACGCAAGGGAGACTACATAGCGCTCGACGTGTTTGAGCTTCCGCGTCATGATCATACTCTGGCGTGCTCTTGTTCCGCAAGTTTCCCCGGATGACGGAGAAGTTGGAGAACAATGGGTTGGTCTGATTTACAATTATTCCTTAGGTCTCTCACCAATTTCTGACAAACTGAACTTTGCAATATTTCACTCAGGGGACATTCCGCGTTCCCTGAACATAAGGCACATATCTATCACTAACAGCAGTACAAACCTACTCTCGAACTTTGTTTTCACGCCAGGTATCGAGCTAAACCCAAGTAGTCGAATCCGTTCTATCTTCCTAACTTAGAATGTACCGCCCCACGAGTATACGCGTCTCTAGGAGTTATAGGAAATAATTAGAATGACGTCTATTCGCGGATTCGATGCATCGTCTAGAGAAACGGCAGTTATTTTCATCGCGAATCTCCTGCGGTTCCCATATTCGAAACTCTGCGATTACAATTCCACAGCAATTTTGTGCGCCTCTCTTCTTGAATTTAACCTCAAGATGCGTATATGCCGTAGGATATAATGTGCATCAAGATGTGCAGAGGTGAATGTCTCCTGCCATTGCCAGCGCGGGAACCTCAGATTGAATCAAGCTCGACTCCCTCATCCTCATGACTAGCGACATAATAGCTTCGGCTTGCTTGAGCATCTGGAAGGAGCTTGAAGCCTCCGGGAAGTTAAAGTTTATCAAGGATCCTCTGTATACTATTATGGCTGGAATTGCGCTCATACATGGTGATGAAGTTCAATGTGTCGCCATCGGTTCAGGCTCCAAGTGTTTAGCGCAATCACAATTGAGCAGTCTGAATGGTGACTGCTTGCATGACTCCCATGCGGAAATCCTGGCACGTCGAGGAATGATCGTTTGGCTACTCTCGGAAATGCAGAAAATGAAGGCAGACCATTCTTATCGATCTCGCTGGCTGGAGAACCGCAATCAAGATACAACCGGAGTCAAATTCAAGCTCAGAGAGGGTGTAATGGTGCATATGTATGTCTCCTCATTGCCATGTGCGCCATTTCTTCAGTCCCGGTGGGCGCGTTGTGCAATGAATGACTGATCGGAATTTTAATAGGCGGTGACGCGTCAACGTTTGCACTGTCGTTAGAACAAGATCCCGAGATGGCTGCCCTAAAGGATTCAACTCCCCCAGCCCCTCTGAACCCCGGTACCCCTCTTCGAGGAAGGAACAACTATAGCGCTCTTGGGGTACTACGCACGAAACCTGGTCGAGCCGACTCGGCCTCATCTGCCTCGATGTCATGTAGCGATAAGATCGCATCTTGGACATATCTGGGGGTACAAGGAGCACTGCTGTCACATTTTATTGAACCTGTTTATCTCACGGGCATTGTGATCGGGAACAGGGCGCCAGAAATGGAATCGCGACTGAGAGAGGAATGTGGACGGGCCTTTTCATTACGCACAACCACAGAAGGTACCGTGTTTTAGTCACTCGATGCCATCATCAATCATAGCAATCATGCGCCTAGTTCCTACCATTGGGGCATACTCCATGCATATACCCAAAGTGGACTTCACAGCAATGACTTTTCCCTACGAGAAGGGCACAACCCTATGCCACGAGGGTGATTTCATAACTTTGTTCTTGATCGAGTGCAGTTGTTGAGGTGTTGGATTGCAGGAGTGGCATGGAATGCCCATGGCGTGACTGAAGTGCTTATCAATGGACGTCTACGAGGATTCTCTGCAAAATACAGCTCTCTCAAGAGGTACGATTTCATTCCTTACTTTGAACCCATGTTGTTGACGATGTCAACCATAATAGGCCGTCTATCTGTCGGATGTCCATATTCAAATTGTTCTTCTCACTCAGGGAGCCCACTGCCGTCGCAGGCGTTCGCATATATCAAGATGCCAAAGATTCTGCACTAGATTATCGCAAGGCTAAGGATTGGCTTCGTTCTCCAGGGGGACCGCTTTGGGGCTGGCTCATATCTCCAGAAGACCGTAACGTTCCTGGAATCCCCCCTGATCAAACGCGGTAGAATCATCATCCCACGGTCGCAGTCATTCACAACGCCGAGCGCCGTGTTGCAGCCTAAATATGACACAGTCTGCTAAGTTGTAGAATCATCCAACGGAGCCAACTGCGGACAGTCTATGACAACTCATTGTTAGGTGGTTTCTTTCTGTGCGTTTCTGAGACTATAGTATAATGCATTGCGCGGTCAGACAAACATTCTGGGTGCCAGATGTGGCAGTCGGAAGAGTTATAGAGTTTTCTTGCCGTCGTCACCTTGCAATAGCTGCTGTGAGCCGCCAGAGACAGTTTTTTGCAATCACTCAGTGCGCTGCGGCCCCTTGATATCCCCCTTCGCTCTTGGTAAAACGCAGAACCGTCGCCTCTACCTGCACTGACACTGTTTCGCTACTGGGACCTTCCCTTCGCGAAACCTCGCTGAAACTGAACAATTACTGCGCATTGAACTTTCCACATCTGTCACGCCTTCGATCGTTCGCGGATGAGGGAAGCCCGTTTATCAAGTGATTTCTTGATGTACAGTGAACCTTCATCGACATATTCGAACACTGCTGTATTTATGTGAAAATATTAAATGTTTCTAGATCCGTAAGGCTTGTTTGAGTAGTTAATGGCTCCATTCGCCTCGCGGCTAACCCTCACCGCTCTCCTTGCCTTTCGATAGCGGAATGCGCCAGCGGCAATGGTATTTCCACACCTTCAATGTGGAAGTTCTCACCCACTAGTTCCTTCACGGCCATGGTTAATCTGTCGAGGCGCGTCACAATGCCATTTACGCTAGCAACCCCAACCGAAAAGCACCTGCAGATTATGTGAGATTGAGAAGGAACAAAGAGAGATAGATGTTGGACATACAGATACTGTTCATTGGCAAGGACCCCCGGAGTGACAATATGGGGAAGACCATAATCCGCTTCTTGAGAGACCACGTTGAGTCCTATCTTATGCTTCACATATAGGTCAATCAACGGTGCGGCCGTTATCTGCGGCAAAGGGGTGCCATTACGAAGGGACGATGATAGCATTGCTAATGTCCGGGCAAATTGTAAAGCTCGACTGGATTGATAACTGAGAGGATGTTTGCCTACTGATTGCAGACAACACCCTGCCGAGGAATTCCTGATCCAACAAGCGTGTACGGGCGAGGAATGCATGGGCCCACACTCCATTCATGCGCATGACGACAGTGTACAAATGTGAGAGAAGATATGCAGTTTCACTGAAGCAGAGGTCTCCATCAGTATGGTACTATGATCAAAATGCGCTCTTACAGTTGGAGGTTCGACATTTTTGTGTATCGACTGGCCGGCCATTTTCCGCGCAATGAAAATTCGTATGCGGCGTGCTTTGCTTGAGCCTTAAAACGCCGTATCTTTGAACGAATGATAATCAGGTCCTTGACGAGTGCAGGCTGCCTAGCCTTGTCTTGAGAAGAAGCGATGGAGATGATCGAGCAAAATATCGTTCCGAGCTCCATGAGGGTAGTGGACTTCCCCGTACGTTGATATCGCCGCACGGCCACGGCCGGAGGGAGGAACGAGAATAAGCTTTTAAAGCGTGAGCAGTTACCCAAGCGGACAGGTGACAATGCGAACTCACAAAGCTGCTGTCACACCAATTACAACCATGAGAAACCGTCGCCACGCAACATCGAACCCATATCCTGCACGAAAGCTGCTCGGACGTCGGCCGTGTGTAGAGCCATCAACCCGAACTTACCAGTGTTGGCAGGGCCGGGATTGTGTGTATCTTTATAGGAGTAACCTATAACCTGCGACACCGTGAGACACGTTTGGAATACCGAAGCCGTCTCATTAGGACTTACGAGCGCGATGGTGCTCGACGTCAGAAGCGTAGTCACCGGAGGCCCGGGGTAATAAGTGCGGAAGAAGAGGATCGGCTATGAGGCACTACCAATAAGCTCCAACGACAGTAAATGTTTGGCACATTACTCGCCGGAAAGAAGACTGCGCAGACAGCAGCAAGCCCATATGGATTGCCCTGGCCGCTGCCGGTTGAAATGTACCAAATTGTCATGCCCACGACGCCACCGCAGAACGTAGCGATAAGACGGCAGATGAAATTCAGCGCTGTTTCCCCCTTAAAACGCGCCGACGTGAGCTGTGCCATAACGCTGCAAGGGAGAGCCATGAGATTTCCGCTTCGAGTCGCAGCCCGCGGACCACTCACATAGCCCATACCCATTTATTGGCTTTGATGATGGAGAAACAATAAGTTTTCAATGAAAGGGGGTCTCAATGGGAGCACATACAGTATGCCCATGCGGCTGAAGAGCTGACAAAGGATGGCAGACATATCAAGGCTAGGTCCGCTATATCTCAACGTCGAGATATGGTTGAACGGCGAAGTTCGAGTCTCACCTGTCAAAACAGCAACCTTTGTTGCGAACAGTACGTTCCCCCTGCCAAGGGCAGATACTGCTTGGAAAATCCAAGACCCCAAAAGCTCCACCGTGTTCGAAGGAGGGTATGCGTCAGGATCTCGACGACTGGTTCCATTGAGAGGTAGATGAACCGTTGATGTTGATTCCGCCTCTGACCGAGTGCGTTGAAGGCCCTTGACGGCATCTTAGCGGGTGTTTCGCGTTTTCCATCAGCGAAAATGAGATGGTTAATATATGAGTGAACTCACCAGGATCCTCGTCGTCTGATTCACCATGGTGAAGTTCCGACTCATCGGGTGGTGCAAATGGAAGGAGTTTTTTCCATGGGACTGTCGGACCCCATATTCGCCACTGCGTTCGGCTTTCATCAAGCTCCTGGAGTTGTGCCAACTAGTGCAACACAGGGATTATGTCGAGTGTCATCACCATTCGATGACTAGGTTCACCCACCAGATCTATCAAGCTTTCGGCTATCTCCAATAAGTGGAACTGATATACGAACATTTGAAACAAGTATCGGTGTGGAGGGCAGTCCTTGAGCAATTCTCCATCTTTTCCAACGTATTGTCTGAGAATTTTGAGCCTTTTTGCGGCAGTCGATGATCAGCAGTTTGGAAGGGTGATCTACTTGACACTCACCGATCGTTCGCTTTGAATTTTTCTAACACTTCCTTTAATGCATCCGAAGTTTCTGAAACACAACATTCGCGTTTTGCACGAGAGTTCTCTTCAACCCCGCTAGCACCCTCCCTTCCTTTCCTTCGGCCTTTGCTCCCACTGTTTTCAGGATATTTCTCGGTCCGTGCAGAGCCTTCCTGTTTGGTGTCTTGCGATGCAGCGAAAAAAGAACGGAAAACCTTGAATCGCTCGGTGTTGTTGCATTTGAGCCAAAATAGGACTGTGTCCATAGCTTCCGCACATGCCATCAGGAGCTCTGACGACGCCTCTCCAAGAAGGCCGACAGCTGTTTCGATGTACTCGTTCCCGCGAGGAATATGAAGCCTAGCCTCAATGTTCATATATCTCTACAAGGAGGGACCACATATAGTGGGGATCAACCGCCCACATCCAGTCATGATTACCATTACAGAGCATACCTGGGACTCGAACAGCCCAACGTCCTGCTCCGCACTATGGTGCAGAACCTCGTGGAGCAGTGGAAGAGTTCGCATACGAAGACCATGGTGTCGTAGGCGCGAAAGTTTCTGGTGTAGATGAAATGAATGTCCATACCAATGCGCTTGGTCAGTACCATGCACGTGGCCGGGTATCAGGGAACGTGATTTCGGGAGAGGCGGAGGCATTGAGGATCGCGATTTGCCGCCGTCGTCCGAATCGTTTTCGAGATCCACAGCTGCCGCGTCTTTGTCCCTCCGCTCTGCCTCCACACTCGGCTTTGGCTTGGCCTTTGTTAGGAGATTGTCGCGCCCCGACTCAACACATGGCGGCGAAGGAGACGACTGGGGCAGTAGTATGGAACTCCCGCGGCTCGAATCGAGAGGCGTAGGGGCCTGCGACGGGGGCAAATGGGGCGTCATAGGCGCAGACGGTTGCATCTTGGGGAATCCTTCCCGTAGGGGATCAATAATGCGGTAAAACCAAGCGAGGCCGTCACATCGCACGGTGAGCCGTCGGGCAAAATCGCGTAATATTTTGAGGTCTGCGCCGGAGAGTTTTCCGAGGGAGACGTCTCGTGTGAGAAGTTCTGATGAGGCTCGTAATGGTATGAGGGCTTCTTCCGCTTTCGATACTCTTCCAAAACCAAAACGACGCAAAGGGTCGTGAGAATAGAAATGCCAGGTGGGTAATATGGGACACGAAACGTACAGGGTTTGAAATTCAACCGGGTCAAACTTCTTGTCATGAGGTGACAATCGTAGCAAGTCTGGCTGGGTTTTCAGCGCCTTGGCAAGCGGTGCGAAGACCGCTATTAGTCTCTTGGTGAATTGAGCATTAATGGATTCCGGGAATATCAAGGCGGCACAAGCGACAGAGATAGCGCTATGAACGGCCAAGGGAATCACTACTATTCGGCCAAGCTGGGAAAGGGAGAAGACAGCTCGTCAAAATATTGCGACATAGTGAGTGGACGTTAGAGAAAGAAACCTTATAGTATGGATATGGATACAGGACACCCGCGGTTATCATAATGTCTACGGGGGAATGACAAATTAATAGAGAGTGCACTTGCTCAGGGCACACTAATGGCATACCGATACTTATGCACCCGAAAACTGTAGCGGGCACGTAAGTACCAGGCCCGAGTCTTGCTCTGAGATATTGAAAGAATGCTCCTCCCGAGGCGAGGAACACAATAAGTATTGCATTAGGCTAAGCGGGACAATGTCTGAATATCATTTCAAACGGTCGAGAGGTAGTACTGTATAAGACTTCGCTTACCGCAACCTGGCCTGTATATTTCGCGCTGTAAATTGCTGCCTGGTCGATTGGTTGTTTGGGAGGCGTTCTTGTAAGATCTGCCAAAGCGGATGCGATGACTGACCATGCCCAGGAGAGACAGACTGCAGCGATAAGACTCAATTCTCGCCTCACGATTGCGGTAAATGGTTCATTCGGGGGGGATAAAAGAGCACCGATGAGAACGAGAAAGGATGATTGTCCTAGTTTTCTCTCAGTTGCCGGCACCAGGATCAGAAGGAGGCTGATCTGCATGTGTAGAAAACATGGTAAGGAATGGTACGGGGAAGAAAAGTTGAGTGGTGTGGTACGAATACCTCGCCGAACGAACGAGCGAGGTGTGGATGTGAGTCGAACAAGCGCACCCATGCAGCAATTGCCGACCTGATAACCGGCTTCCACGACCGCATGTCCATCTTCTTTGATATCCAACCTAGCTGGTCGTCACATGTTGCCTTTATCCATGAAAGCCCTTTACGTCGTATTGTCGCAGAGAAGGCGGGGGTTTCGTCTGAGCCAGAGTCAGAGTCATGTTGAACTTCATCATGTACGCTTTCTTCGTCTTGATGAGGGGAAGGCATCGTGTCGTCCACAGGTATCGACAAAGAGATACGCTCCACTTGCGGGTGCGATGTGTGCCCAGCGCTGGTCATGTTCCTCAAGCCATCGGATGCAAGCACTAGTCTGGAAGAGCATTTTGTCGATCTTGTCACGTGTCAACTCAAGTGACAGTTGCCTCTTTAGGGTTGTCGTTCCGAGCGCCAAGACGGAACCCGCCAACTCAAGTTAGAGCCGACAGCCGCACGCAGCCCTATTTCCGAAAAATGACGCCACAGGAATTCTCGGAACTCGTTTGTTACTGCGGAATCGGCGTCTAGGCAGCCGAAAACCGCCAAATAAATTGTTTCGATTGCGTTCGTCCTCCTCGTGCGTGTTCATGAGGCTCTGGTACTTGGTCTGCACAACCACGAGTAAGTCTGGAATCCAGTTGTATCTGCCTCGCCGCCTTGAGAAACATAGCCTGGGGGTAGCTTAGCCCGATTTCCGGATTTGGGTGTCGGAGATTTTCCGCCCCGGCTTTCACGTGAGCTGTATGGTTAAGCTTCATTCTCGGCGCCGAGACGGCGGGAGCCTATGTGGCCAGCTGTATTGTGATTGTCACAGCTGAGTGGAACATACAGCACTCCAAGGACGGGTCACATTTCTATTTGGCGCTCACGCTTCACCCGGAATTTCCTCATTCATGAGAGTATTACAGAACTGCTCGCCATGTAGGAGGATAGAAACGTATAAGCCAGGGAGTCACTTGAAGTTGATGTGAGATAGTTCATAAGCAGTGTGGTGTCCGTTCACCGGGATTGCCGGATTACATAACTCCTTGTGGGACGCATACACCGTTTTCGCATACCTGTTGACAATGTCTAGCAAACGGAGCGATAACAGCATGCGTTCTCGAGGCCGGATCCGCCGAGAGGGCGGCAGTGAAGAACATAACACATCACTCCATGTTTCTGTCCATAATTTTATTATTGTCTGGGCTCAGGAATCTCTACGGCACAGGGTCAGGATGCTGTACGAGTAAGGTCGCGAAAACGGTTGGATCAGAGAAGAATATCCGATTCCCAGGTGTCAATACGGTTTTTCTCGATTGCAGCGGATAATGCGATTCTGGCCCCATTTGTTTTACAATAGAGGTCGTTCACGATAGCCATCCAGATGCCATTCTCCCAATAAAGCTTTGGTCAAAATCTTGTATATTTATCCACAATGTCGTCCGAACTCTGGCACCGGTTGGAGACAGTTGAATCCGCGTCGGCGTGTTTCCCGGTTTCCCCGAGGTTTGTCAGGGTCCTCCTAGATGTCGTCCGGATTTGGTCTGACGTTTTTGGCCAAAATGCTCGGTTGACAACGCCCCTAATTATGCTAGGGATGATGTCCCACGTAAGCGCTCTGTACGTTAGGTACTAATTGATAGGGCAGAAAATTCACCAAAACGTTCACGCAAACAGCAGGGCCACAGCAGCTATTGCACCGCTTCCAATCAAGCGGCGTGCCGATCGTCGTTGCAGAGATGCCGCGTCCACGTAAACGGTGCCAGTGGGACGCACGGGGAAGGTCGCTTCCGTCGACGCAGTTGTAGTGGCTGCAGTCGGATGGGGAGAGCCATCCGCCGCAGCGACGGTGAACGTCTTCTGGATGTCCCGCACTTCCGAAGAACCGAATTCCGTGCATGTGAATGAGCACCAGTGTTGTTCGTGCACTTCGGAAACACCTAAGTAAATGTCCAGCTGTTCCCAAGAAATCAGATGGAAAGGGACACGTGCAAGATTGTGGCGAATCGGAGTTATTTGGGTTGTAGTTGGACGCGGTGATGAAGTAGTTTCGGGTTCCATTGGGATACGTTAGATATATTGAAACATTGGGGAAGGCGCCTTAAGATTGCGCCTGTCCAGTTTTGGCCGCCAATCCGATCTGAACATCGGTACGTGCGGATTGATGGAAAGGCTTATGTCAACATGCAAGCGTCTTCCTAGTCGCACATGAAGGGACAATGAAACTCACCTGCGACGACCGAGCCTGACACTGAATACAGTCGTCTGGAACATCACTTGGGTTCACTGGGGTGAACAATGCCAGCGAAACAACGGAGAGGAGCGCAAAAAGTTCACCAATCATGACGCGCCTGTTGTGGGGAAGTTGCGAGGACGAGAATTATTTGTGGCGCTGCGGCTCCCCTGGCGAGGCTTGACGGGGCAGTATGGATCAGAGTGAAGATATTTGCCACCATAGGACGGGATCGTAATGGCATGTGCAGCAGTTCCCGTATCATTAGGGGTTCCCGGGCTTAGGTTGCAAACTTAATCATGGGTTCACGATATGCACTTCAGCGAGACAATTCGAAGTGCGCGGAGCTCTGGGCAGCTGGGACAGGTCATTTTTCTGAGCTCCAGTGGAGGCGGCAAATGCCAGTGCGCCGACTTCACCGGTAAACTCAGGTTAGTCAGGTATCCAACCAGACTAATGACGCCCGCGGTCGAGGGCTGGCATACAATCGCGGAATGGGTTAGTTGTACCATCTGGTATCTTGGTCTTCTTTCCCCTACTGTTTCCGCAAAGAACTCGTAGTGACGGAAGCGCGTTTCCTACTGGAGTACCTGCCCTCGTCCTAGTCAGACCGGCTAGACTAGACTCGACGGGTTGACTCTGCCCCATGCGTACTCATTCAGGCGGTTATGGGGAATACTAATGACTATTGATTCTGGACGTTCTTCGGGAGATTTCGGCCTTTCGTAGCCAACACGTTGCGTTGTAGAACTGTTGCGGCGACGGTACTCTCGAAGAGTTAACTCCTTCGCAATGACAAATCATTAGCCCAAATCGTTTGCGTTGGTCAAAAGAATGTCATACCATAATCATTTCATCCTCTTTGATTCTGGGACAATACGACGCACAGAACGCGGTATGGAGGACGTGATAAGTTTGCCTGCTTTGCAATGGCATGTTGTTGTGCGGGTTGACGGCGTCTAGAGGGTGCGTAACAGGACATCGAGGCGCTTATCGATCGTTTTCAGAGTTGGTGGATTGCGTCGTATCTGACGGTCGTGGCTCGGCGGCACTAACTGGACATTGTGCTCCGCTTCTTGGAGAGTCGTCATTTTGTTTTTCGTCAGTGACGGCTGCAGAGGTGCTGGTGAAGAACGGGAAACGCATGTTTCGAGGCCTCAACTGACGATCGAAAGTGAGAACACGGTGAGTTGGTCCCGACTTGGCTGTGTTATCAAAATCAAGGAATAATCAGTCGTTCTTGCCCGCCCCGCTGCTGGTGGATGCAAGTATTCCTTCGCTTTATTGACCACATCTTGTGGCGACGGGGTGAGAGGTTATGGGTGAAACCTAGGCAACTCTAGACATTGTGCTGGAGACCAAAGTACGTACTTTGCTGTCATCGACCAAATTGAGCGCGTCGCGTATCCTGGTCCCTTGTAGGTGCCGATGATTACAAGATGCACCTAATCGTATGGACGCATGTGGCTGCCGAGCAACAACCCTGGTAAACGCGATGTAACAACCTCTCAGCAGTTTGCTCAACCGTCATCCGACTACGACATTATCGACATATACAGACCCATGCTAACAGCAAGCGGCTCCTTACTGAGTGCGCTTTACCTGTGTTCTTCTGGGGGTCGAGTGCTCGGTCGGTGGACGGCTCCGTGGAGCCCAAAGAGCACCGTTGAAGCGTTGCTCAGCGGCAAAGCCACTGCGCTATCCATGTCCGCGACATCGTCGTCAAACTGTGTGCTGAGGCGATGAATGTCCCAAGACACCAACAGACATGTGCGAACACTCACATTCGCGCACTACTTCCAGGTTTGAGCTGTGCTCTGGGATGCTTTATCAAGTTCAAGATCAAGTTAGACTGGAACCCCTCAGACTGTTACTGCCCCCGCCGCGCTCAGGTTGGAACGCGGAGAAGACCCGGTGCTAGAGGGTCGTTCACGTCGTCGACTCTGCCTCATCGCCTTCGCTCATTGATGAGAAAAAAGGACTGAGCTTGGACAAGAAGACGCGGAGCTATCCCTGAACGCCAACGGCGCTCCCGAGAAGGTCACATAACTACACAAATGCCGCGAGCATTCTTCCGGGTAGTTGTCGGTGCCTTCATGGACCCCTCCTTTTCCGGGTTTCATTTCAATCTCGTGCTTTTGGCCCGTCGGAATCCCTATTTGCGTGCACACATTTTCTTGTTCTCTTATGGCATTATCCACGTCTTTGCAAACAATTTACATAACATGAGTGGGTGAAGTGCAAGAAACGATACTAGGGCATTCCTAAGCAAATCGCGTCGATATCACGTCAACCACTGAAATACTGGAGGACCGAATGGAAATTGAATTTTTCGTGAAAGGGTGCTTTCGAACGTCAGCATAGGAGCTGATCAGCTGGTTTCCGATATTGTCATAGCATCTAGTAGCAGTCGCGCTCTTGTCCGCCTGATATCAACTCGCTTCTCTGCTGCGTCAGATGCTGGTATGGAGTTCACGTTCACATTAGGTGCCTGGTCCAAGACGAAAGTGACTTTGCGGCCTGTCACGTCGTGGTTGTCATTGCTGCTCTCAACCGCGTTCTGAATGGGCACTGCAACGGGGGGAGGCGAAGCGGCAAGTAGAATGTTGCACCCTTTGATAATTGCCTGAACACAAAATCAATGGTCGTCGGGTAACAGTTCAGTATTGAAATGGCATACCTCGCGAGCGCCACCCATCACACTCTGCAGATAATGCACTACAAGTGAAACATACTTCTCTGGAACGGCGTCATCATACCAGATATGTCTAACAAGCCAATTTTGCTTGGCTTTGCTGAATTTCCATTGCCCGTGGTTTTGCTCGCTAGATTTTCGGGAGAATTCATAGGCGTACAGAAGCGCTTGGTGGGTTTTGGGTTAGGACACGTTAAACTGAGGAGCAGGTCGAGCATACCTTTCTGGCTGGACTCAGGAATCAAATCATCCGACGATGGGTCGGGAAATGTTGCCAAAGTCGCAGGTTGAGCATGAGTCTTCTTTAATTTCTTCATTTTTTTAGATGATTCCTGCAGTTTCGCGTAATATGAGCGACCCGGGACTGGAACCTATGGGTGATTATCCGTACTGGCACTGGCAAGGTCTGGTTTGGCGTTCTCGACTCGTTGGGAGATTGGTCTTTTTGTAGTTTGATTTTCTTCTTTGTCACGTCCTGGAGAGGTTCATCTCCTCGGGCATCAGTGTTGGGCTGGACATTTGTTCGCAAGTTGGCTGCTTGAGAACTTGTGGATGGCTAGGATGGACGCAGTCTGAGCAACAATGAGTGCACCCAAGAAATCTGGACAGCTGACAGAAGGATCCTCGGAATGCTTCCGCCGCTTAGACTTCCTTGAATCATTTTCGTTCCCCTCACCGTTACCAATGTGGTTCTGCTTCTTCGTACTCTTATCTGGCTTCATGTACGCAAAAACGTGTAAGTCTTTTACGGCCCAAAACAAGCACAGCGCACGCACCCCCACTGTATCTTTGGTATCCCGGACATGAGACGCTTGTTGTGTTACCCGGCTATTGCCTTTTGGTTCTTGTAGATCGTGGGTGGGTTCGGCACCGAGTTTTGCCTTGCGTTTTTCTGCTTTGCGCATAGCGCGCTTCTCCTCTCTCGAGAGTTCTTCCGGCATAGACAGGTGGTTCAATCGATGCGCAGAGCAGTTGCGAAGCACCAATGTACGACACTCAACGTCGCGAGATGGGAAAGCGTCGACGTTAAACGTTAATACAGTACTAGTACGTGTGAACTTTGCGACACGTGATTTCCTTTTTCGATTGATTGATAGCTTTCAATATGTTTGCCATTCGGTATAGGTATGCATGTAGGTGGGACCACTGTCATCCCAAAGACGGTGCTGTAGAGTGACATATTTCCCGAAAACGTGCAGCTGCAAAGGCACGTTTGCCTCTAAGTGTTCCTCGATGATATCGCCTGACTGCTTGACGGCCCGCTGCCCCTTGATTATATGTGGCTTTCATATTCAAATGCCTTGGATTCCTATCTCGCCGTTGCGAACTCCAAGCCTGGGGACACCTTGGAACGGCTCGCCCCGCCAAAGCGGCCCCTTGTGGACACCGCCTCTGTCAACTTCGCGGCTGAGCCGCATGGACGTAGGCCTATATCAAAGCAGCGCACCGCCACCCGCAGGGCGGAGCAATACATTTGTACATGGTATGTAGGCAACGATGAATTGCAAGTGACGGACTAATGCAGTTTTTGCGTGCGGTCGTGTTTCCTTTTGCAAAATACGCCTTATCCATTTCGTTAAATTCATCATCATCATCTTGGGGTGGCCGCGTTTTCTGCCTACTCAGCCGTCCGATGATACGCCAAATCACCCCTTACGCCGCTGAAGACGTGGGCCATTCGCTTGGCTCGCCATTCGGGGCCGAGGTGAAGTCGGGTTCTTTGAATCCCCTGCGTGCTTTCACAGGTCTGGTGGATATTAACAATATAACATTTCATCAGCGGTCCTCCACGTTATATAGCTATCTCCCAGATGAATCCGGTCGATAACATTTGGCGCCCACTTACCGGCAATACGATGCGAGGAATGCCTTTTCTGTGCCACACGCGAACTGCAGTAGGTATACTGGATCGCCGCCATTCTTGAGAATGGGAAAACGCGAAACAACGGACTCAGCGACTTTCAAGGCCAGTACACCATTAAAACACGACTGACCGTGGTGAATGTCATCTTTAGACTTCCAACGTGGACCCTGCCAGCGACATGCAACATGATTTTGTCCCCAGCTCGTACGCTCATCTCAAAAATCGACTGAGGAGCAGGAGTGCTGCCTTGGGGGGCTGTGAGCCCCTGGTGTGGTCTACTGATGGGTTATAAAGCTGGCTCAATGAGCGAAAACAAAAACCGGACCTGAAGTTGACAGATTGAAATGGTGCTCAAGCAACCCTAACACCCCCGGAAACGCAAGGATGTTCCTCTTCAGGCAGGGTCCGAGGAACGATCTGATCAACGTTCGATCGTCATCCTACCCTCAATGGCACGAAACGGTCGGCCAACTAGCGATGCACTCGGGGAGTTTAACATACCAGATCGCGGCACCTTACAAATGCCCTCATCGACTAAAGATCGACTAGAGGTCTAAGCAACGATGACAATCGATGGGCTTTGATGACCGGCGGGCTGCATAGAAGGCGGGTTTAGGATGCATAATGGAAACGAGGCTTGGCCACGAATGAAAACCCTTTCCCGTTCGGAATTGGAGGAACTTGTATACATGTCCTCGCGGGGATGGCGTGCACACGACGATTTGCACCCGAGTAGGGGCTGTTAACCCTAATTTCACGTTGTCGACATACTCTCACGCTTCTTAAACCTTACGAACTTAAAGGTGAGTGCATGTCAGCCGGGGATATGTTACTGTGTTCCCGTAGGCACATGTATTGGCACGCATTGGCGATTGATTGTGACGCTGTGATCGCTGCGCATAAAGCTGGAGGTCCTGTGGGCATCGGGGCATGACTTCGGTGATTAACCACTACAAACTAGTCTATTGCGGCTTCACGTGCTTTACAGCCTCCAATGACCAGGTGAATTGATTCTGTTTATCCAGGGTGTCATTTGAACACGAGCCGCCCGCGATGGAAGAACTTCTAATCGTTGAAAACTGGGAATGACTGCATGTGTTGTGGAGATGTGTTGCAAGTTGTGGTTATCTCTCATCAAACATACACCGACAGAACCGAAATCGATTGCTCACTGAACCCTCCAGGCATGCCCATCCCTTTGATGACCCTTTCCGAATTTCGGTTGCTGTGCCGTATATGCGGGCCTCTATCTCGAAGTAACGAGATCGATCGCATATTGCAGATCGATAATCTCCGCGTTCGCACGCCAGTCGGCCTGACAGGCACTTGGATCATTGCGGGTACTGTTCTTTTTTTAGTTTTGCGCATATATCAGACTTGGCTCGGTGCATTCCAGTACGGGGACGTGGATCTTGAACGTCGCTCCGCCTTTGGTGTTCTCTCGCCGTTTTCTACCTATGAACCCTATACGCCCTGGAAACCGCATCCTACAATAAGTATATCTTCCCGGAGATCTCGCGTTTGCGTCCCAAATAGGTTTCTTCCCTTCTTGCTTGGAATCCGACCACCGCCGCCATCTGCCGATATATCCGACCAATGCTTGGCCTTTGTTAACAACAACATGCAAACCATCAACTCTTTTCTTGTTCTCCTCTTCTCCCTCCCATGATTATCTGAATATGACCATACAGACGGTAGAATTGCGTGCCGTAAATGCCTCATAAATGGGTCGGCCCGTTTAGATTGCCGTCTCAAACGCTCAAGTCAACGATCACGCCCTCTTTCCCTATACTGATGATCTTCCGTGGACCCTCACTGCGGCAGGTTCCCTCGATATTTGCCGTTCACCCTAAAAGAGCCGCAGAATCGAAAAGTATCCCGCACAGCAACCCGAAGTGAACATTTGCAGGTTAAGCTTCCCCGTGCTTCTCCCACTGCTCGTTATACCGTGTCAGCAATAGGTGAGACGCATACCTTAGCGGGCGCGCCTCGCTCAGATATGCAGCTCCAACGCATGATCGTCTCGGCACCAGGGGTACATATCTCTTTCACGGCGGCCCGTTCCGCACGCAGACGATCCCTGCCTAAACGGACTTTATTCCTCAATGTCCTGTCCAGCTTTGACCGCAATTGACTGTATTATGATTATCTTGATAGCCGCTTAGCCTACGCTTTACCTCCTTCTCACAGACCCTTTTCGCCAGCTCGTGAATCCAAAGAGCGTTCCTGGAAACTTTATTATACAAGCCACCCGATATTGACTTCGTTTACAACCATTTTTGGAAAGTTTGTTCAGATGTCAATATTAATGTCAGTCAATTGTGCGATCACAAGTACTCCTCAACTTGGTCTCAAATTGGTTACAACTTGAATCACAACTTGACGAGGTGAGAATCGAGTTGAGACGGGAGTCGAGGTCAAGTTGAGGCGTGCCTAAGGGCGTTCACCGTTAGACAAATTTTGTTACCGACCCCCAACTTGTGCCGATATTCTCCGCCACCTCACCGTGACGTCCCATGCGGCTTCGGTAGATTGACCTGGTATCACGTGCGCCAGTTGCCTGCAAAGCGCCCCAAGCATCAAAAAGGAGGTGGAAGTTGAGGATTGAAGTTGAGGATAAAGTTGTCATTGAGTTGGAGCTCGGGGGCTGCAACTCTCAACCTGCAAGTTGAGATCATGTCAAGTTGCGGTCACGTCGCGGCGATTGGGCATTAATATTGTGGAAATCAAAGTTGAGAAAGTAATGAGTGAAGTTGTGATCAAGTTGCCCCACATGCAGACCCGGCGCGGCATTTTCCTCTTTACCATCGGGAAATCGGACCATGCAAATAGAATAAGGAAAGTATCTTATTTTGTCACCACTATTTACACGCGGATTGGACAAACACTTGTATATTCTGCTCTCCCAGCCGCCTACGATTTTTTGTCAATGTCAATGGCCCGCAACTATTTCCTTATAAGGGAAAAATAACAGATTTTCCCAATAGGGCCGGTGTCCCAACCTTGCAAGTCCATGTAATGTTAGGTCCGAAAAATCATGGATTTCCCATGATATGATATATATATATAATAGTAAAATTTTCTCTCTTCATTGGAACGATATCATACCACATGTACGAACCGCTTCATGTTTTTGCCCCTGTACAGGTTTTATTTTTTTTAGGTATATTTTATTATTCCTTCTTCTGCTCAAGAGGATGATCCGGACTTTTGTGCTGTATTGAACCCCACGCGATAAGCTCAACCACATGTATACTAATAATCGGTCGCCGGATCACGATTACATGTAGTAACAAGCAACCTGCACATGTATTTGGTTAAATTGTTTAGCGATAGATAAATCAGGGAGAGAAGAAGTTAGCTAAATATTATATCCCATTATCTCATCCTTCGTAATTAATTCCCCATAAACGACTGCGACGGCGTTGCGTTGCTCCTCAGTGTTGAGCTGACCGTGGTCAGACCCCTGGCAGTCGCAAAGGTCAGCAACGGCCGCGAGAATGTGGTGATCGGAATAACATTGGATCAAGCAACGGTGAGGGTTCTTCTAACTTCGGCTGACCACCGGCTGACCGTGGCTGAATCGCGTCTGACCGTGCGAAAAAGTCAGATAAAATGGTCAGACCGTTGACCTGGCTGACCGCGTGACCGCGGTCACCCAACACTAAATTGCTCCTTACGATAATGTTATGTAATCTAGATACTGTTACTGTATCTGTAAAAATGGGTGATATGATATGATATATCATGTTTCGATGCGACAAAAGTCAAACTTACTGATATAGTAAAATCATTTACTGTATCAACGCGCAACCGCAACGCAACGCGGGCCTCAATCATTACGGTACTTGTATATGTTTATTTGCATTTTTATCATTTCTATCATGGAAAAAACATGTTGACACATATGTCACATGGTTTGATAACGCTAAGGCTATTGATATTCCAATGATAGCGGGTCTTTTCACGGACGATTGGATTCTTTGTGTGAGCGAAAAATAGGGATAACATTCTATATAACCAATGCGCTAATGGGACAAGTACCTTACTTATATTGACTAACAACCGACAAAAACAGCAAGGACAGACTCCGAGTGGGAACAGCTCGGGAGGGGTAACCAACAAACAGAAAACAAAGGAGTGACAGGTCGGTGGTGATGCAATATGAGATGTAGGGGGGATTAGGCTTTTTCAATGGAGCCTCCCGGAGAGTGCTCCTCCATCGGATGATGAACAAGGTCCCTAGGACCAGCATGCCCACCTCTCCTCTCACTCGCATGAATGCCATCAATTTCATTCGGAACTTCGTGTGGGCCATGCGGATGTTGACTCAGTCCCAATTCGGAATCCAACGCGACGTAATCGTAGGCGAACTCGCCCATTTCGGCGTCGTCAATGCCCAACATCTCGGCTTCTTCTGATGTTCGAAGCCGTAATCCAGGGATGTAATGCATGACCCAAAGAATGATCGTGGTGACAATGAATGAGTAGCTTAAGCCAGTGAACGAGTCGGCTGCTTGGTAACCAAGTTGTTTGTAGTGATGATCGATCCAGCCGCCAGGGATGACAGTTCCGTCGAGAGCAGCGATGGACGATTGGGCAAAGAAACCGGTGAGGAGGTTGCCAACGACACCGCCGATAGCGTGTGACGCAAAAATCTGTTACACAAGACGGGAAAGATGTGAGTACAAGTTCCCATGGTACATGGTACGCAAGTGGGTAGGGGAGAAAGATCTCCACTCACGTCAAGCGCGTCATCGTAGCCCAACAAGAATTTGAGTTGAGTGGCAAAGTTGCAGACGGTGCCCGCCATGAAGCCAAAGAGGACAGAAGCTGGAGCACCGACGTAACCAGAGCCTGGGGTGATGGCCACGAGGCCAGCGACGGCACCACTGCAGAAACCTACGACGGACCACTTTCTCTCGAGACGCCAGTCCCAAAACATCCAAGTGAGACCACCGACGGAGGCAGCCAACTGTAAAGATCATACCGAACATGGTCAACACAACCCCAAACACATCAAGGTCAGAAAAATCGTACGTTGGTGACGGTGCAAGCCATAGCAGCACGCATGGTACCAGAAAGAGCACT
>Ga0307508_10002513_pt1 | contig 19319 bp, 25 predicted proteins | sample 9_EM_MG_FD_203089 | JGI IMG/M metagenome (GOLD analysis project Ga0307508, IMG submission 203089) | Populus trichocarpa ectomycorrhiza microbial communities from riparian zone in the Pacific Northwest, United States - 9_EM | ecosystem: Host-associated > Plants > Roots > Unclassified | place... | reverse complement strand
TGACACGGGGAGTGAGGCGTCGGAATGGGAGCTCCGGGAGCGCCAGGGGCGGGCTGCTCTTTTCCTTTGTTTCTTTCTTGTGCCCCTCACGCCCGTTCGGCTTCTCTCCCTTTGTGGTCCCCTTGGTACGCTCTACATCTTGGGATAGGCCTGGGCGGAGGGCAAAGGGGAGCTTGCAATGTGCCGCCACCGCGCGGGCAGCAGACGGGAAATGGACAAAATGTACGCTGCCATAGTCTAGATAGGCTGTATGCGAGTATGATTACACAAAAAACAAACAAACAAAAAACCACACTGGGGAGCATTGTCCGGAACATCTTCCAGTGCGCCGGCCATTTGCACGCAGCTCTCTGCAAACCCCTCGCTTTTTCTTCCCTCTCTGGCCTTTCTCTCCTTTGGCCTACCACGTGGGCGCTTGAACAGAGGAGGATAGCACTCGTCTTCCCGCAGTATCCGAAGATACTGGATGTCAACCAGGTGCATGTCCCTCATGTTGGTCCACCCATAGGTTTCCAAGGTAAAAACCTTGAGTATACATATAGTTCCGTGGCTGCTTACGAAGACGCAAAATCAGCGCAACTGCATGGCCGCAAGGGAGGTCGTTGATCTCGGAGGTGCAGATTCTTGCTACGATATCTACCACATATTGCTCGCCCGAATGCCATGTGACAACCCCTCATGTTTCACTAGCAACCTCAACTTGGCGGTCCTGGCTGTGATTCATGGATTGCGTGAGGAGCTGCAATGCGAAATTTATCTTGCGCCGGAAACAGAAAGCTTCCGAATGGCATCTTGAAATCGAGCGCAGCGCTGTCCCATACAGCGGTTCCCAATCGCGTTGTGGCGACCCACCGGGAAAACTATGGCATATTGTGTGGGCGTTTGCCGAGGGAGGAAGAACCTGTATCATACCTTTCGAGCCTGTAATTAGCCTCTGGATGGTACATACAGGCGGTCGCGGATCCGGACGTCCACATGCCGCAGGATGGCCGAGGAGAATGGTAGTTCGCGTTCGGTGGATTTCTACGGCAGTAATTTCTCGAGCCAACAAATGTCGAGGAAGGCCTTGTTTGGAGAGCCCACGCCAGCAGCCGTGAAGCGGGGGTATGAGGACGGTAGGAGAGCGGATACCGAGGCAGCTCTGGCTGCGCACCCGACTTCCGCGGGTGTCCTCGGTGCTGGAAAGACGCTTCGAAAATCTGTGGGCCATTACATTGGGTGCCTGCATTCATGCTCGCATGCTTGGCACCGGTCGTCATGCCAAAGGGGTGGTAGAGGAGCTTTTATGAGCATAAGTCAAGTGCAGCAGTAATGGCAGATGTCCTAGCTTCTTTCAGCACTTTTTCGGTTTCAGAAGTTCCTTGAGCATCGCTCTATTGAATAATACCGTTCCAGCGGCACCAGCGCTGGGGCGGCAGTTAGCTAGGCATTGACACCCCGTTCACCCACCAATCTATTCCTATCCCAACTGTCCCGAGATAGGGGCCTTCCTCCACGTAAGGTGCGAAAATCGCAGGGCAAATCCGTTTGCTTCTGCGAGCCCCGTTGGCATCTACCCGGGGAATCGCTGAACCGCTTTTAGGGCTGGATGTATGTCGCAGGCTGGAGCAGCTTCACAGAACGGAAGCGGTTGTCGCGTGAGACTCGTGGGAGCATGTGTGCATGCATGTGGTCTTCACCGACGGCCACAACTTCTCCGAATTGGCGTCGAGCCACGACGGCGAGGCGGGTCCCGGGGACCTCCTCGAAATGGCGACGGTGGTCGCCCCGGAGGAGATCAGTCCGTTCGTTCGAACGTGGCCAAGAAGCGTGCGGCCGGATCCACGCAAAAGCCATACCAAGCGCTAGCGCGTTGGCTGCCAGGCTGCGGGGCCGCCGACGACGGCTGGATAGCCGGAAGAGTACCACAATCGCGATCACCGGCTGGAAGACATCGAGCGCGGCAACCAAACACAGCCACGTCCTCGGATCCGCTCACAACATCAACCTCGAGTGCATCGTGTTCGCCGCCGATGGCACCGCTGTCATCACCGGCTTCGGTAGTTGTAAGCCCGATGGCGAGGAGGGAGTGAGGGCAAAGATTGCTCTCCCAAAGGGGACTTTCGCCGCTCCGCTCTGCAGATACCGGCCCGTACGCAGATCCCCTCTGCTGACGACAGACATATGTACCGATGGTGCCCGAAAGGCCCTCGTGTCCACCTCCAATCCACACAGCCGTTAATGCTAGAGCATGCGAAGGGGCTTGCCCTAGCAGTGCGTTTGGGCGTCCGCCTCGTGGTTAGTTTCGCTCTGTCTTGCTTCCTTTTGGGTAATCACCCCTCATAGACAAGACAATCCACCTCACTCTGCGACACGGACGGCAGTCGCAACAACAGTTAATCCGTATGGACGCCGGAGGTATCGTCGTCATGTCTTATCTCCCTCTCCTCGCGCCCAGGCTCCGCGAGAGTAGTGAAGAACGATATGTAACTCTGTGCATATGTCCGCTGGAATCGGTTCCTACAAGAGGTGAACGGGAATGATATCTGGACTATTCCAAGGTCCGAGCCTAGATATTGATTCTGGACATCATCGGCAGTTGGTCGAGCGCACTGCAGCCCACTTGATTGCTGGTCACCCGGAGCGTAGAAAAGGGAGATGTCTACATGACGGCCAATTTGGGTACCGGAAGAGGAGGTCCTGCGTGGATGCAGTGGCGGTCGCACTCAGCAAGCGTGGGGGGAGAAGAAGGTGGCGGGGGCCCTGCTCATGGACGCCAAGGATGACGAAGCAGTGGCAGCTAAGCTGTCCGAGGCAGCCGCGGCATCCATTGACTGGGCAGCAAGCAACGGAGTGGCCTTCGACCACGGGAAAACAGAGGCGGCAATCTTTCGCAGGAAGAAAACACCCCACTGCGGCGGTGAAGGTCGGCGCTAACACCGTCTTGTGCAACGAGGAGGCGACGTGTTGGCTTGGGGTCTGCCGGCTAGACTCCCAGCTCACGCTCAAGGACCGTCATGCCGTTCGGCTGAAGAACAGGAAGAACGTAAAGGCACGGCTCCGCCGGCTCGCAGAACAGATGGGCCTCTCGCCAGCCAACTGCAGGGAGGTCATGGCGGCGTGCATCCAGTCAGTCGCCATGTTCAGATCGGAGCTGTGGTGGAAGGGTGACCAAATCCGGGGCACCTGCAGAAAAGTCAACCAAGAGGCGCGCGCAACCACAGACTGTTTCCGGACAACCAGCCTGGGGGCTTTGTAGATGGAGTCAGGACTCAGACCAGCGGTAGCCCAGCTAGAGAACAGGCAGCGACGATTCGGGCTACAACCAGGAGGGCGACAACGTGGAGTGCGCCGCTCTCGCAAGGGCATTGGAATCGGCTTTGCGAGGATAGAAAACTCCGGGAACGGTCACGATCTTCACGGATGCTGTTCCGTGCAGGGCTCTAGGGAAGTATCACGAGATTCCGGGCATGGTGTTGAGGGTTATCACAACTCGTAGCTTCGTAACCAGCAGAGCTATGTCTGGGGGGCTTGGTGCTCTGCCAAAAGGATTTGTGCCCAGCCCATGTGCGTGTGTATGCGTGTCTGCGCCCATGCAGCTGCGCCTTATGGTGGTGATGATGATGACATCTCCAAATCCGGACGTCGCTGTTGTCCCGCCTCCTACCGTTGCCGGCCAGCTAGCTGGCTAGCGCGATGTTGTCGCATCTACAGTACACCTTCTTCCAGATGGCCCAGGGATCTCACCGCAGGTTCGCCTCAGTCTCACGATCATCTCACCTCCAGTCACCCCACGGCCCCGTGGCTCCTTGCGATGACACGTTCGCCACGAGGTGGTGTTCTCCGGCAACGATCCCACAACGCCAGAGTGACATTCCCTCCTCAGTCCGACGAGCCAGCGCGTGTCGCCTTGCGAACTCTCTACAAACACCACGCTAAACTGCCTCCATAGACCCACTAGTTACGTGAAGCTACGTCGTCTATCTCACTACAACTATTGTAGATGCCGTAGGGATGTATGCAGGTATCATAGCGATTGTAAGTATCTAGACGCCACCCTTGCCATGCATCGCCTGGCGTGGTCAGCCCTATGCAGATTAGCGACGGGAGCGGGCAAATGCGTTCGTGTCTGTGATGTAGATACGTATCTATGTGTGAATGTACTGGTATATACTTCTAGCTACGTACTCTCCATACCAGCGTCCAGAACTGGTCCGGAAGACCCGGTACCGGCGTGGAGGGACTTGCATGTTGCCGGCCGCCTAGATGGGGCGAGCACCAGGCTGGATTGGGCCAGGCAGGAGCACCCCACGTTGCTTTCATGCGTAGACATCTATCTATGTAGGAGAAAAAAAACGCACCCCGGCGGAGCAGGACAAGGGTTGTGTATGTTTCCGAACGGCCCGTGGTCGGATATGGCCGGTGACGCAAGGGGAGGCGGAGGGTGTTGGCGGGGGCTTAACCACTTCTTGACGACGGTCCCGGTTCGATATGCACGCGGAGATGAGTCACGAGTGATGCAACGTGCTTCTCGATTGGATTCTGCCGTGGTGCCGGGTTGCAGACACCCAGATACGGAAGATGCACGGAGCTGCCCGGCATGTCTTTACCCCTATGCGGCGGCGGCGGCTCTAATTGTGTATACATTCGGACAGGCAGCCACCTTGCATCCCATGTGTACCCACATGATGCCCTCTTCGAGTGTACGTCGGATGCACGTATTCGTGTCCATCCATGCGGCGCTTGGATCCGAACATTCCCTCGACCCAGCTGCCCCTTCCGAGCCCCCGGAAGGCCCGGGTGGAATGGGTGCTCTGCCACCAATGAGCAATGCTGGCTAGGCATGATGTGCTCATGTGGGGCCGTCAGCTCACTGACGCACGTGCGAGTGACCTCTCGTGTGGGTCGGCCTAATCGATCCCGGCCCGTCCGCAGAGAATGCTGGTATAAAAGCCAGGTTGTCCACCCGCCACCGTCCCTCCGGCGGTAGAGGATATTGTAGGCACGCGATGGCGAAGTTGAATGTGCCGTTTCTGGGGCTGGCCGTGTTGGCGGCCGGAGTTGGAATGTACTGGGGAGCTGGTATACGGAGGGATGCTGTGAGTTGTCTGTGCGCACGTGATCGACGGCGCTGATGATTGCGGATTGCGTGCAGTGTGGGATCCTTTCGGCGGCTTTCCCGGACGACACCGCGATGCCGGGGACCTCGATGTATGAGCGGACCAATATATACCACTGTCCGCTCCCTCCCGTCTCCCTGCTCCCTCCCCCAACTCTGACACTGACACTGACACTGACGGATGTGCGGGGCAGCAAACAACACCCAAGCACTCCCCCGCTGCATCTTCATCCCTCGCGACACCTCCGCCGCAGCCTTCGGCATCCGCACGCTGGTTGCCACTTCCACCGAATTTGCCATCCGCAGCGGCGGCCACAGCACGAACCCGGGCTTCTCGTCCACATCCTCGGGCGTTCTCGTCTCCCTCGCAGCGATAGACACCATCAACATCGATCTCGCCGCGGGCACTGTCACCCTCGGGTCCGGCAACATCTGGCGAACCGTGTACTCTAAGCTCGCCACCCACAATGTGACGGTAGCGGGCGGGCGGGCGTCGACCGTCGGCGTCGGTGGATTCAGTCTCGGCGGCGGACTGTCCTTCCACCTCTACGAGCACGGCTTCGCCGTCGACAACATCGTCGCCTACGAGGTCGTCACGGCGGCGGGCAAGATCATCACGGTCGATGGCGAGAACCATCCGGACATGTTCGTGGCGTTCAAGGGCAGCGGTGCGCCGTTTGCGCTCGTCACCACCTTCACGTACAAGCTCTTGCCCGCCACGCCCATCTGGGGCGGCTTGATATACGGAAGCCCCGACTCCCTCCCCGCGGTGGTCAAGGGAGTGGCCGAGTTCATGGCCACGGGTATCGAGGACCCCAAGACGCATCTGATCGCTGGCATGGCCATCTGGTCGGTCGACGGCGGAGACGGCAAGTTGGTGCCGGCGAAAATGTCCGTCGGTATCTACTATTACCGTGATCCGATCGCCGGTCCTCCACCGCAATTCCGCGAGATGATCGAAGCGCAGCGCAAGGGGGCGTTCCACGACACCGTCTCCTCGCCGAGGGACGTGGCGGGGCTGACGGCGGAGATGGCCCCGGTCCAAGTGACGAGGCAGATGCAGTGGTCGTGGATGCTGACCGATCCGACCGAGGAGGTGCTGAAGCGGCAGATGAAGATCTGCGAGGAGGTATACACGACCGCGGTGGAAACCATCCCGGGCTTCGCAGCGGCGGCACAATTCATTCCCGTCGGGGAGCAAGGGAAAGGGGACAACGTCCTGGGTCTGAGGAGCGGCGTCAAGTATCTACAGCTGCAAAACTGGATCGTCTGGAGCGACGCGATTGACGATGAGGCGGTCATGGAGATTGGTGTGAGGGTGCATCGTCTCAGTTCGGAGTATCTCAGGCGGATGGGACATTTCGACGAGTTCGTGTGAGTCGCCTCCTTCTCTCTCATGGGGCATGGCGGAACGGGCACTGACGAGAATAGCTACATGAATTATGCACGGCCCGGGACGGACCCGATCGCCACGTATGGCGAGGAGAACATCGAGAAGATCCGCAAGGTCCAGGAAAAATACGATCCGGATGGCGTGTGGACGAGGCTCGTCAAGGGAGGATTCAAGGTCCCGCCGCGGAAGGCCACAGGTGGGTCTCGCGGCGGTAATGCGTAGTTAGAACCGACGTTCAACGTCTGCGCCCTGTGGAAATCAGTGGGGTGGTTCTGGGGGTGAATCCGCCTAGTACAAATCGATCCCGAATTTCGTAGGCAATGCGTTGAGACCATGTGCGTACACATCTACCGAGCTACCGCACATTTCCGTTGCTGGCCGCGCTCGCACGTGCGAATTCCATGTGCGGCGGTTGCATGTGCGCAATCCAATGACGGCAGTGCACGGTAACCATCTAACCTAAATGTTGTATCTGTATCGACTACGTCAATCACTTGCGATTGGCCGTGACCAGCGACCTCTCTCTCGCGCCGGGGAGCTGCGTATCCGGGCGGCGTGGCGGGTGGCGGTGGTCACCGCACTGTCACCCACAGTATCGAGGGTATGACGTTATGATCATTGTCGGAGCTCCTATATAACGGCCGGCATCTATCGGTGCAACGCAGCAACACCTCCAACCCAACAAATTCCATCACCCATCACTCACCACCCAAAACGAAAAAACAAAAAACGAAGCAGCAATGTCCGACTTCTTCCCCCACAAGAGCGTTCCGTCCGAGCCCCGGCCCAAGACGCGGGGCGAGGCCGGCTTCGAGCTCGGCGCCGCAGAGGCGTGGCAGGCTCAGGACCTCACCGACGGCTTCTACGAGAAGCCGATCAGCAACGAGTGGCGTGGTAGCGCTGTTCGGGTCCCTCCCCCGCTCCTCCCCCCCCCCCCGGCCCACTGTCACGTTACTAACGCGGTGGGAAAACAGGCGATGAAGGATCACCACGGCGGTCGGAACCCGACGAAAGCGTTCACATCCGAGGGGGCCGTCGGGAAGGCATTTGAATGTATCCTCCCCTTTCGCCTTGAAGGTAGTTGGACCGCAACTGACGAGCGACGCAGCGGAGGGATCCGTCGGCTCTACGGTTCAGAAGGCTGGCGCCGGCACGGTGCTGGATAAGGGCGGCGCGGTCGGGAAGCAGTTCACCAGCCAGGGCGAGATCGGCGGGACCGTGGATCAGCTCTTGGGCGAGCGGGATTAGTCGTACTGCACAGGAGGCGGGAAATGCATTGTACATCACTTGTCCAAGCTGTTGCGATCTATCGAGTGACCGTTGCTCGTCGCGAACATGCCCGCCCCCACGCTGGGCAGTCTCCTCTTGAGGTGCTCCATGGTCGATCGGGCCCGTTCGCTCTCCCAGAACCTGCCCAGCGGACATCCAAACTCGCTGTAGTTCTTCTTCATCTCGACGCTGTAGCTGGGCTGTGTGGGGCGTGGTGTAGTAGTAGCCGTCCATAATGACCGCCGGGCTCACAAAGTGCTCGTGCAGGCGGTCGACGAGCTCCAGGCTGTTCTCACCCGCGACGACGACGTAGTCGATCGTGCTCAAGTGCGGCGAGATGAGGAGGCCGGACTTCTGCGCCGTCAGCAGCACCACCAGCACCTCGTTCACGCCGCCTAGGCGACACGCGTCGATCTGGCGCTCGTCGATGGTGCCCGCCACCAGCATCTGCTTGAGCATGATGCGGCTCTGGATGCCGAGCGGGCGGCGGGCGTCGTGTGCAACCGTTGTGTCTGAGGATGTCGTCGGGCGACGTCGGCTCCTCGAAGAACCACGGCTCGAACCCGGCCAGCTGCTCCATGTAGTCAATCGCCTCCGGGACGGGCCAGACCTGCTTCGCGTCGACCGCTAGCATGTTGCCCTTGTCGTAGCGCACATCGTGCGAGATGTGGGAGGTTATCGTCACCATGTCTGCCAATCGATGAAGATCGGAAGGAGAGGAGAGATGGAGAGGGGGCGCTCGGGTTTGGCGTCCCATCGACATTCCGGATGTGGAAGTCGGTACAATATATCCGCAGAATGCTGGCTGATGGTTCCGGGGAATGGGTAGCTGTAAAGTGGGTGGTCCTCGTGCGTGGGGATGTGTTTTTCCGGCCGTTCCTTCCGCGGTACATGTCCCAAGCTCGGCGATTGAACGATGCTGACATTGTGCGTTGGCGTCAGAGGAAAGAAACCACTCAGGTAAATGATCGTGAAAACTAACTTCCGGACAATTCGTCGTGCTTATGTGCGCCCTCCTGTCGGATTTACCCCCCACAAAAGAAGCCGAGAAGGCGCTGGTACTACAAGACAAGAAAAAACACACCATTACTCCGCGCTCCTGTAAATGCCCGCTCAAAAGGGAAAAAAAACAAAAAAAACAAAAGGAATCCACCCGATAGCTGATGCCCAGAACAAAGTGAACAATCGCCGTTGCCTCCACTGCGTCATGTAATGCGCGTGAGCCCGGCTCCCTTCGCTCACTCCATCGCGGGCCACTCGGGCCATTCGGGCCACTCCGTGATGGGCTGCTCCAGTCGCCGTCTGCTGCATCTGGTAGCCTGCTGGCCCTCCGCCTCGCCTTTCCTCTTCTCCCCGCAGACGTTCCTCAGCTCGCTCCTTGCCAGAGCTTCACGATGCCATCCCCAGTACGCCATGCCCGCGGAACCCGGGACCCTCGCGATGTACTGCAGAAGCACTTGCCTCACCTCCCAAAAGCCGTTTTCGGTGGCTCTCTCCATGGCTCCGGGCAGGACCCCAAACTCGCCCACGAGAAGCCTGACCACTTGCACCCTTCCCATCTCCGCAGCGATGAGCAGCGGACACTCTCCGTGGAGATTCGCGCCGGCCGCCAGCAGTCTCGCCACGATCCTCTCGTACCCTCTCTCGGCTGCCAGCCACAGCGGCGTCCTATCCCTCCCATCGCAGTGATTGACGAGCTTGTGCCCGCCCGCCGACTTCTCGAGCAGCAGTTGCACCATCTCCTCGTGGCCGTTCCCGCAGGCCCAGTGCAGCGCCGTCTTGCCGAAGTGATCGGTGGCCATGACCGTGGCGCCACTGCGTAGCAGCAGCCGCACCAGCGCGTTGGACGGCGGGGTGGGGGGATACGCTAGCGTGTGCAATACGGTCCTCTCCGTGTTGTCGGCGCGCAGGATGTCGGCGCCCGCGGCGAACAGCCGCGCCACCGCGTCGACGTCGCCGGCGGCAACGGCGAAATGCAGCGGGGTGCAGCCGAGGGAGTCGGCGGCGTTGACGTCTATCCCCGGCACCGCCAGCAGCGCGGCCGTGAACTCCGGGCGGACGCACTGCAGCGCCACGTGCAGCGGCGTCCTGCCGATGCGGTTAACGGAGGCATAGCACAGCGGCAACAGCAGCGAGAACACGCGCGGACGGTTGCGCCGGACCGCCCAGTGCAGGACCGTCGAGCCGTCGTTGCGGAAGCGGTGCGCCGGCGCGAGCGTGTACAGCGGTCGCGTGAAGACTATGTGGAGGCGGCGGCTGGTCAGGGTCAGCGCGCGGAGCGTCGCCGGGCAGTCGGCCAGAGAGCCGCCGATCTTGTAGAGGAGTTCCGTGGGGAGCGTGATGAGAGATGCCGGCATGGCGGAGAGCTGCGGGCTGCGGGACTGTCTGGCTTCGGGGGCTGGAGAAGTGAGATATGGCGGAGGGTGATGGACAGCTAACCTGTCCGATACGATCCCGATGGACGGCTGTAGAAATGTCGAGTGTGACGGACTCTCCTTGGACGCACGACTGCAGGGAAGCGAGGCAACAGGTATGCAACCACGCATGGAATTCGATCCGTATTCTGAAGATTGGCCGGAGCGTCTGCAGAGGTACGTGCTTGGCCTCGAGAGTTATTTATGGCTTGGGTTCCGTCGTGGTCGTGGGACAACGTCGGCCGAGACCAGGCTCGTGGGCGATGGGCCGTGGGGGGTAAGGGAGTGAGGGCAGTTCATGCAGCCCACACTGGAACCGCTCTGCACACCCTTCCAGTGAACTGGCGCGGCCTGGCAACGAACCACAGCACCCAGGCAACACCACGGATATATATCGACAAAGATGGTTGGAGTCCACGGTTGAGCATTGTGCCGTGGAAGACGAAACAAAACGTATCTAGGTTTCTAGACTGCAGCCCCGTCGATTCGAATTCCAAATCGCTGATTTCTCCGAACAGCAGCTCTCTTTGGCGGATACTCTAACGAGCCAACAGGCTTGACTCCGAGCTACGAGGGAAACATAGCTCCCCGCTTCTCCCCGGTTCAAAGCGGACGATCGTTGGGCTTCCGGGAAACGGAGCTCAGCTACGGGAAAAATCAGTGCCGAGGTTACCTAACGATCTGCTCGCGAAGGGGGGAGTTCAAGCGCTACATATGTAGAGCACAGCCTCCTGAAGGACCGAGCATGGAGTGTTTGTTCGCACTTGTCCGATATTTGCGGCCGAGGTCTAGGTATACTAGTACTACAGCGACAAGACCACCACGCTTACATGTATGTGTCTATGGGCGGCGACGACGACGACGGCGTGCTGCAGATCGTGACTTCTTGTTTTCCAGCTGGCTGGCTGGCCAAGAGAAGAAGGGAAAAACAACGAGTCTGGGTTTCCGTCCGATGCAGGGGATCCAGAGCGCGGGGTAAAATATACTGACCGACTTACAGGAACGGTGCCCGCAAGGTTTCAATTGCAACTGCAATCGCTCTCCTGGAGGTGGACACTTCGCTCCACTACTAGTAGTCGTCTTTGCTCTCGCGCCGGAACGAGAGGGAAACCGGCAGGAGATCCAGCATTCGCTCAAGCCGGACGGAGAACCCAATCGACTTGGTGCTAGGTGCACGTGTGGCAGCGACGGTCCAATCCATCCATCGATCTCTGTATCGTCACAACCATTCGGTTCGTATTCCAATGCAACATCGTGACCTCAACACGATCGACTTTCGCCCCCGTGGAGCAGAGTGTGTTCTATGTCAATCTGTCTATCTGCATGATACAAACACACTGGCCTCCGCTAAATAGCCGGCAGCGGCCGTTTTAAGCACCAGCGAAAACCCCCCACGGTAAAAGCCTGAGGCCTGGAGCCGGACTCAACACGACGAAAAGCCCAGACTTTGCCCAGCAGAAAGATGCTCTACCCCGAGAGATGCCCAAGATTCTGCAGCATCGGTTCGTCGACTCCTGCTGCTCCTACATACTTGCCATCGCACCTAGTCGCTTCGAGGCAAGAATTCCAAATGAGGTGTCTGTACGTAGGCAATTGTGTACTATCTTTGTCGAACTTCTCCACGATGCCACATCCCGTACTGTGCACGGTAGATGGACAGGTGGGTAGGTAGTCTACGTACCATACTACATATGTAGGTATTCCAAACAAAAGCATCGTATCTCATGGTTGCACATCTGCAATCGGCCAGACTTTGACTTGACTTGACTGGCTGTATCTTCAGCCTTCCGTCCGGTGGCGTCCGGTCGTGTCGTGCTCGTGTACATAGATATACTGTATGGTGACCGACCGACATGTACGTAGCACACGTCTCCAATTAACGAGGCAGATTTTCGGACCCCGTTGGCTGTTTCTCTCCGGGAGGTAAGGGGCGGGCAGAGGGGAGGGGAAGTTGGGACGGAAGCCGGCCCATTACTCGCACGAGCCAACCGGGGACCACATCTATGTAGATGTCCGGCGGACTCGTGAATGTTGCTGCCATAGAGCGAAATCCGACAGATTAAAAATGTACACGCCGTGTGGAAATCACGTCCACGCTCCGTCCCACTTGTAGCTTACGTATGTATGTATGTATGTATGGCCGCATTCCATGCTTCCCAGCAGAGCACTCCACAAACAGCATCTAGATATCCAGGCCCCCAAGTCGAAACCCACGTTATTCCAGATCCAGGCGTGCCACTTATTCCACACGGCCGCACCCGGGCTTCGCTGTTCCTACATATATCTATGTAGTTCCCCGCAAAACATGACACCTTGCGGTCCCTTCTGCACCTCCCCTCCCCCCCAATCACCGCCGCCCACTGTCCCTATCTGCCACATTTTTCGTGGAGTGGAGGCTCATTCTTTGCTTCAACGAGGACCCATACTTAGGCCTGAAATACCTGCCCGTCAGTCTCGGTCTCGGCGCAAGCCTGTTGCTTGCGTCAGCTCCTGCATCCATCTTTGCTGGTGACGACGATTGGGAATCACTAGTGATGAGTGGATTCCTCCGAAGCTTCCCGTCGTCGTCCCTCTTTTCTGTGTTTGTTTGCGTGACTAGCCCGTGGTATAGTGGTTTTTTTAGGTCTCCATTGCCAATCCCCTATTGCTGTTCGATGGACGTTTGTCTCCATCCTACGTGTCTCCCTCCACATTGGGCGAAGCACTGGCCCCCTGTTATCTCGCTCAAGACGTGATCTCCAGATTGTCGTTGTGTTCTGCATGCAACCCCCCCAATGCAGACCGTATGATCCCCATTGACGATGGTGACTTCCACACATCCGACGGCTCCTCTTCCACACCGGGGGGGATGCCTGGAGTACCATGACGTTGCTTCCATGTTGCCTTGTCTGGAGGTGAAAGTCTGCCGTGTGGTGGGAGAATAAATGTGTGACTCAAGAACAAAAGCAATGATTTAGCTCGGTGATTTGCCTGCTTCAACCCAACAATTCAATTTCTCTAACCATAGAAAGCCTTTGGTTCACTGATAAACTCCCGCTTTTCCTTTATTATCCTCATAAAGCTGCTGAAACTTTGTGTTGAGTCCATCGTGGACAGAGGGATCCGCGCTGGATATTTCGACGCTGGAGGGGCCCACGGATTTTCTCCGTTTCCTCTCTTTATAGCTAGGGCATCACCACGCGCTATTCAACTCCGAATCGACAGGATCACACAGCATTACATAACGCACTTGACCAAGCAGTCCAAATTATCGCACGTACCGTAGTGTCGATCACTCGATCCAGCAACCTGCAAGGAAACCACTGAAGAAACCCCAAAGAACAAAGAAGAGCCTCCCCGCGTCCTACTCCTCTTCCGCAGAGGCCACGAAGGAGGGTGTAGGTAGGAATAGCAGTTGTCCTTCGTTACCAGTGCGCACCCAGCTCCTCAGCCTCTTGCCTCCTCTCGTCTTCCCGTTCTCTCCGCTCCCGGAGTTCCCACTCCGACACCTCACTCAGCGCATCTTCCCCAGAGCCTCCCCCACGTCCGTGGTACATAGACAGGAAGACCAAGATCGGCTGGCTGCAGCGCTCATCGGCAAAGAGGTCCCAGATCTTGAACCGTTCTTTGCCTCCGCCTCTGCCTGTCTTTCTCCGCAGCTCTGCACACAAGATTTCTCTGCTCGCGTTTCCAGAGTGGGCAGTACTTGGAGAGATGCTCCCGTGGCTGGGTCTTGCAAGGGCACCGCCAGCACTTGGCGGTCGGTTGCTTCTTCGCCCACGCGAGAGAGGCCTGTCTTCAACCGGTAGAACCTCGCAGCGAGCCGCTTGCCGACGTTTGCTGGGCCTGAATCCGGCTTCTGGCATGGTTCTCGGAGCCGACTGTACCTGCATTTGTTCCCGTAACCTTGGACTCTGCCCACTTCTTTGCCTCCTGCCACTTGACCTCGGTGATCGTGCGCTTTAGATACGCTAGTGGCCTCTGGATGGGGGGGGGGGGGGGGGGGGGGGGTTGCCGTATTGGCCCTGGGTGGTCGCCACAACGCCCAGGCCGGAGATGTACGCCGGCGCCGGCAGTGGTGTTCTTGCCGCAGGCCGAGTGATGCACGGTGCAAGATTGTGGTCAACTATTTCTTTCTTTCTTTTTTCCTTTGGAGAGCAGAGCTTTGCGTGTTGGCATCGGGGAAGGGCTTCTCGCTCTGGCGGAGTAGTGCGCCCATGCCCGACAACAACCGGCCCCACAGGTGTCTTGCGGTTGGCTGCTGCTGCCGTTGCGTCCCCTTCACATCTGCACTACGCATCGCTCGCACCGAGGGGAGAGAGAGACTTCATTTGTTGCATCCGAGCTATCTAGATCACGGCAAATTACAGCAATCCTTTCCCCCGCTGCCCTGACTAGTGGAGGTGAAGGCCCCCCATAAGTCAGTACGTTGCGGCGCCCGTCGCATACCAAACAAAACAAACAGAACGACGTAACTACTCCTCGTCCTCCAGCCTGTCCTCCCGCATCTGCAAAGAGTTTTGCCATATTCCGCCTCCGCTTGTGTTTGCCAGTCTTCCTCTGAACCTCCACCCACAGATCGGCGTGTTGAATCTTCCACGACCGGCAGTTCTTGAAGAGGTGCTCTCTAGTCTGCACTGCTCGCTCTCACCGAGGGAAGCAGCGAATTCGCACGAACGGGTGGCTTGTCGAGTGACAGCGCGTGACGCGACCCACCCGCAAACTCCCTCACGCGAGTGGCCCGCCCTGCCACAGGCCAGCGTGGTGTGGTACAGCGTGCGCTGGGTTCGGGGCATGTGCCGGCGTTCACGCCACGACGGTATGTATGGCGTATCTGCGTGCGGGTGGGGGATAGATAGTCAGACCGCCGCATCCTCGGCACTCCCGCAGGCGGCAGAGGTCGGCTGTGCCTGCCGCCTGGTGCCGGTGCGGAGGGTGGGATCGGGTGGGGGGTTTTTTTTGTTCAACCGGCAATTGCATACGACCTATCCGGACCGCGGCAATACACTCCCCTCCCCGGCGCCTGGGACTGGATCGGCTCGGTGCCGGAACCGGACGGAGCGAGTGACGGCGATTGGAGGAGGTGTACAGCGCGTGCGCTACGCCGGCGGTCAGTGCGGACCTATCCGCGTTTTCCCAGAACCGGAGTCGGAGGTGATGGCGAGATGCGATACGCACGCTTGTAAGAGCAGCGTGGCTGTCAGGTTGGAGACGTCTAGTTGGGTACGGATGGAGATATTGCGCCGACAGACGTGCAGTAGCAAAAACGGCGCCGTGACGATTTCAGCCGCTAGCACCGGACGGCGTCAGCGGAAGCACTGGTTCTGCCCGTTCTGCTACCGAATGCGCAGCCCCTAGCCGAGGTCCCGATATCGGTCCGGGTGCTGTGCATCGGCGAACACGCCGGCCCAGACCAGCCCAGCCCCGCCATCGCATCCCGACGTCCGACATGCCGCCCTCACCGCGGCTAGCCACATGCATGCACACGCCCAACGAACCCGAGTCGCAGGGGGGAGGGATAGAGAGGGCAGAGATCCGACGTTCGGCTCCGGAGAAGCGGCCCAGGCCTGCCAGCACAGCCTCCCCCTCTCTCCCCCTTGTGCGGCGCGGCGGTATGGATGGGGCGGTCGGGCCGTACGGTGCGCGGATGCACGGCACGGTCGGCACGCAGTGTAGCAGGTAGGTGGTGCATCTCCGCCGTACATACGTCTGCGAGGACGGTGGACGGGGGGCTGTGCGGGCTCTCCGGGGCCGGGCCCCTCTGGCTCGCAGCGGCGTGTCTGCGAACAGTGCGGCAACGCATCGAGCGGGCCGGATGTGGCGATGCCCGATTGGATACGAAAGATAGCGAGCAGTGCATGGTGGTGGCGGGACTGCGGATGGTCGCCGGCCAGGCACCTGCACGACGTCGTGCCGTCCGCGACGAGACGGACGGCCGAAGACAGATTTGGCCGAGAGTTCTGTTGTGGGCGACGGTGCAGCAGCGTGCGCTCCGCTCCAGGCGGGGACAGCACGCATTCGACCGTCGCCCATTCCAGCAGACGGGACGCAAGGGTGGCGCCGGCCTGTCCACCAGGAGGGGATTGTGCACTCCGCGCGCGAAAGGAAGGGCGGCATTGCACTCTCCGGCTCGCGGAGCACGTGATGTGTGCGTGTGCACTCTGCAGCCGTCTCCTCCGTCGAACCATGCAGGTCGACGGCGGAATCCCAGCATCCCCCGCCATCCGGCCTCCCACGGAGAAGCAAAGGCCGGATCGTACCACCCCTTCCGCTGGGAAGGACGGGGGGGATTGGCTGCTGGCGCTGGCGAAGAAAAGAAAGATCAGACCACTTTTCCCCACGACCGGACCCGGTAGAGGGGGGAAATCACGCCACATCGCAGGGGCAGGGCAAAAAACGCACGCATCCAGACTTTCCGGTCCATCCAGCCATCCTCCCCTCGTCCCTCCATCCCTCCCTCCATCCCTCCCTCCCTCCCTCCCTCCTTCCTTCCATCCCTATCCACCGTCTTCGGAGACAGGGTGGAGCAGGCCCTGCGGTGCGGCGGAAACGAGAGGACGACCGAACATCAACAAAAACCACGTCCGCCGCTTGCTCAGGTATGCAGGCGACGGAATGTCGGAGATGGCGAGCGGATGCGTGTTGAGTGCAGCATGTAGTCAGCAGTCAGCACGGGAGTGTGTCTCGTCGCCCCGCTTCGACCGGCCCCCGCCGCCCCCCAGTTGGTCAGGCCGAACGAGCAACGGCGTGCGCGCAGAGCAGCAGCAGCAGCAGCATTACTGCTCTCCACTGTCCACCGTGGGGCAACAGCCCGCGACTCGGCTTTTGTCTGTGATTCGATCTTCGTCAGCGCATGGCATATCCCCGGCTATGCAGCCAGCCCAGCAGCCCAGCCCAGCCCACACATGTGGAGGGAGTATATCTACATACACTCTTGTACGCACACGAAGCGGAGCACGTACATTCGATAGAGTAGATATATGCAGAGTGCCATCTGCAGTAGTTGGCCATCACGACCAGCAGATGGCCCTCACGACCAGTAGATAGTTGCCCATCACGACCAGTAGATAGTTGCCCATCACGACCAGTAGATAGTTGCCCGTCACGACCAGTAGTTGCCCATCGCGGTGCGAATCAGACAGATCCCCGCTACCTCCAGGGCCGTTCTTTCCCCCCCTTGTTCGGGATTCTGGGCGGGCGCCGTGTTTTGCTGCGGTGGTTGGAACGAGCATCGCGCGGAGTGTGGCGGAAGGAAGGGGGCAAAGGACACCAAGGGATCGTCTGATCGGAGAGACAGAGCCGCGCGTGACGGGCTGGTTTGCTGGAGCCTTGCTCCGAGCGAGTGATCGGCATTCGTGGCTGGCTGGCCAGCAGGGTCTGCAGAGAACTCGAACTAACTATGTACATACTCCGTGTGCAGCTCTGCAAGTTCACGTGTCAAAAAACACTGTCTCACCTTTTTTTTTTTTTGTTTAATCGCAAAGACAACCCGCCCCACCTCTTTCTTTGTTTGATCATAGAGGCAATTTGTTTCACTTTTTTTTTTTTTGGTCTTATCGTAAAGGCAATCCTTCTCACTTTTTTTCTTTTGTCTAATCGTAATAATGGCAATCCGTCTCACTTTTCTTTTGTTTAATCACAATGGCAATCCGTCTCACTTTTTCTTTTGTTTAATCGCAAAGACAATCCGTCTCCCTCGACGCAGAAGACCGACGAACGAGCTGAAGTTGGATGTCTCGCAACGGGAATCGTCCCTGCTTTCGGCTAAGGGCTAGCCAGCCTCAACTGCCTTGTCGTCATCGGTCGACGTTCGTCATCCGGGCTCGTTCTTCGCGTCTGGCACCGCAACCATCCATCCACCGAAACCCCTCCTAGAGTGTATCTAGATCGTGATCATGCCACTCCGTCCCCACCGTCCGCCGACCCGCCAGCCCTATTCACGCGGACCACTCTCCGCGCGCCCGCCCCATTCCAGCCACCCCCGACGAGGCCGTCGGACCGGAGTCGCGAACGCTCACTCGTCCTGGCAAATCCCCCGCGCGCCCAAGCATCGCAGAAACCCGAGCGCGCTCCAGGACAGTATCTACGCCGGGCGGCGCAGAGTGGAGCACTCCCGCGTAACTGAGTATCTATCTATCTTCTATCTATCTGTGCCCAACTAACGCTAGATACATCTGCCCAGAAGATCTCGCGTTCTGTTTTGGGGAGGTGTCCTGCAACTGGCGACAAATGTCCGTTCTGACATGAACTCCGCTTTGAGCAGGGGTCCCTCCAGCTTCAATCTTCAGATTCCTGTCAGCGCCAGTCAGTCCTTCCCCGCACCCCTCGTCGATGTGTGTATATCTAGTCTATCTACATTTATCGGCTCACCCACCGCGAACGCCCGTAGCCAAGCAGCGTACACAGCCAGCGTTCTTGGTTGTCGCAAGTGCATACCAGCGCTCACGCAAGCAAGCAGCAGCCGGCGGCCGCATCCCACCCACCAGCCACTGACGTCTGTTGCTGCTGGAACACTACGACACAGTCCTCGTCCCAGTCTTCCCTCCATCCCTATTCACTGCCAACAGATAATTATCCAGAATCACGCTCCGCATCCACATCCGCATCATTCCCCGTATCCACCCACCGCATCGTACGCCAACCGCTACCACAACCTCCTCCTCCGCCTCCACCTCGGCACTTCCACGCCCCCTCAAAATACCCACCACTCTTGCCTGCTTACATACTCCTCCCTCGACTCACTCACATACTCCTCCCTCCCCATCGCAACGCCGGGAGACCTCGATTTCCCCCTCGCAGTCTCCGATCGTTCGCTCCCTTCCACACTCCTCCACTCGGAAACACCCCAGGCGTAACGTAGGCACCCACTATCGCTCCACTGCTCCCCGCTGCTCTACCGCTTGAATTGCTCTGCTCTACCTACAAACAAGTCCTCCGGCAGCCCGAACCATTGGTGCGAGTTACCGCCAAATCAAAAAACAAAGTTTGCTCAACTGCTCGCTGCTTGCTGGCTGCCGCGTACGCTACTGGCTGTCCTGCACACCTACTTGAACTGCGCCTGATCCACCATCAACCCCGGGGGGGGGGGGGGGGGGGGGGGGGGGGGGGGGGGCGCCGGGGGGCGGGGGCGGCCGGCGCGGGGCGGGCGCGGGGGGCGGGGCCCCGC
>Ga0307508_10002512_pt1 | contig 19320 bp, 20 predicted proteins | sample 9_EM_MG_FD_203089 | JGI IMG/M metagenome (GOLD analysis project Ga0307508, IMG submission 203089) | Populus trichocarpa ectomycorrhiza microbial communities from riparian zone in the Pacific Northwest, United States - 9_EM | ecosystem: Host-associated > Plants > Roots > Unclassified | place... | reverse complement strand
CCAGTTTTTGGAGATGCAGGGGGAGCACCCCAGCACAAGAAGGTGGGCTACATGCCCATGGTAGATAAAGGACTTGTTTCCTGGACACCCAAGAAACAAGTGGCCAACACGACGATGACGAAGGAGGCAGAGAAAGATGAAGTGGCGACGGTTGGCATGCAAATGTGGTCGCGCGGCCCGGGCGATCCATTTTGGGAATCATTCCCACCACTAATCGATATCAACAAACAGCCGCCCAAAGTCTATAAACAGACGTACCAGCAACACAGCCAAACGTTCACGCACACGTTGGGACTCCGCTCCGATTGAGGGGGAGTGTTAGAATTTTACAATGTCGCTGCGTCCCATCGGGGACAGTTTCCATATCGGGATTATTTCCATATCAGGTGTGCGTACACGCGCGCCACATTTCTTGATGTTTGATGTTTTATTCGGTTTTCTTTATTTGTACATACATTTATTGTTCGGTTTAGCTACTGGTATATAGTTCGGATACCCGAAAATGCCCACCTCAGTCCGTTTACAACGTACTGAGGTGAGCTGTCTATCATACTTCATTCACATGTTACATATTACTGATACTGTCATGTAGCTACTATTTCTTACAGGTAGTTACTAAATATATAGTCCGTTTACGACGTACTGAGCTACTATTTCTTACAGTTATAGTATGCTAGCAAGTTATATTATTCATATACTCACGAAACATATGCCAATTGCGAAAATACACAGCTAGACTGGTGGCGAGGGTGAGGGTGGTGAGAGTGAGGGTGGACAGCTCGCCATTGCCGTTGAGCTGTTGCCATCATCGCCGTTGGTGACCAAGTGGGAGATCATGCATGTGATGGATCACAGTGCGGGTAACCCAAAACCTGTGCCACAGGTACGGGTTTTTTGGGGGTATGGAATTCCCAACCCATACCTGTACCCCAGAGAAACCTGTGACATTTCCTATGCACCTGCCCTCTTGTTGTCTGTGGCCTCCCCTCCCTTGTTGTGTTGTTGTTGTGTTGTGATGGCATTGTGGGGTGTTGTATGTGGTGGTAGTAGAGTATGAAACTTTGAAAGAAAAAGTTCAACTTACTACACCTGCTTAATTGGGCCATTAAATGGCATGTACAAGTCCCACCCTCTGTCCTCTAGTCATCTACTAATTGTGTGGGCAGTGGTAATCAGCAAATGCCAAAGTGTCAATGCAAGTGAAGTAACCTGCTACTTTTGTACAGCCAAGATAAGTAGCCCAAATTTGGGTATTTTTATTATTTCTCTTGTAAAAAGCTTTGTTTTGACAATACAAAGAAATCCACATTGTAGATAAGTTCAAAATTGGCTGAGTTATAAAATTTAAAATTTGCTGTTACCTGATATTAATGAGGCATATCTTATCACCAAATCTCTACTAGATATGAAGATGAACATGTGTTTGATTAGATATACAGTCTTTGCCTGTATTTGAGCTTCTTTTGTTACTTTCTATAGATTATAGTCCAAAATTAATCTAAAAACTGACTTTTTCAAAACTTTCGGCAGACCAATTTGCTGCCGCACAGCCACTGTACAAAAGCAGCAGTGAGTTAGTCACTAAGGTGGGCATCAAGTATGTGACATGTGTGACATCATTGATGAATCACCAACCACCACCAGCATCTGCCATGTGTAAGGGCTACTGCGGTCGGGCGGGATGCGGTACTAGCAGGGGATCCGAAGATGTTTAGATTATTATGTAATACTAATCTAAATATGAACATACCTAGCAGGGGATCCAAAGAGGAAAGGATAAGGATCCTCCTGCAGGTATGGGCTAATATACAGAGTGACAGATATAATAAATAAAACCGAAATCGATAAATATGTCTAAGTACGTGTAAGGTACCGACTTACGTGGCACACCAGCGCAGCACTAACGGGAGGCAGGTCGGAAGCAATGGCGGGTTGGGAGCGGTAGGTGTAACATCAAGGGGCGAACCGGGAGCGGGAGCCGGAAGCGGAAGTGGGAGGGGTTCCCCTTACAATCACCCCCCCTCTAGACGAGCATTGACTCGATGCGGAGGAGAGTGAAATTGGGTGGAAAGGAATTGAGCCGAAGGCCAGAGCGCGGATGCAGCGTGGGGCTCCCGGGTTCTTGGTGTGGAACTCCGTTACCTTCTCTGGGGCGTGGTTGAGATTCTCCGAGTATTCCCAGGTATTTCCCTCTATCCCATAGCCTTCCCACTTGAACAGGTACTGGAGTTTCCATTGGAACATCCTACTGTTCAGGATCTTTTCCACAACGTACTCCTCTTCCCCATCTACGAGTTCCGGCGGCGGTTGCGGGTTCCAACGATCGGGTCGTCAGGAGCGGGAGACAACTTCACGACATTAAAGACCAGGTGAAGACGCCTCATCGGGGGAGGGAGGACCAGATGGTAGGCATACTTTCCAATGCGTCTTTCGACCGGGTAGGGGCCTAGGGGGCAGTGTGAGAGCTTTTTCAACCAGCGGGTGGTCTGGATGTCTTCAGAGTCAAGGTAGACCATGTCACTGGGAGAGAAGGACGGTACGGGGGAGCGGCAGCGGTTGTAATACTGTGCCATATCGTCCTTTGCCTTAGCCAGCGCCGACTTGGCTTCCTCGAGAGTGTCCTTCATCCGATCCGTGAATTCATTAACCGCTTCGAAGCAGGACGGAGGTTGATGCGGTTCGAAGCCCATCCGAGGGTGTTGGCTGGTATCGAGGAGGAAGGGTGTTTGCTGTGTGGACGAGTGGATGTGGTTATTGTAGGAGAACTCCGCCAGGGGGAGGAGTGTGTACCAGTCATCCTGCCTTTCTCTGACGAAGATCCGCAGGTACTGTTCCAGTTCTTGGTTGACCCGTTCCATCTGTCTGTCTGTCTGCGGGTGGTAGGCGGTAGATGTCGCGGCTTCGATTCCTAGCAGTCGGTACAGCTCTTTCATGAAGATGGCAACAAACTGCGGTCCGTGGTTGGATATGACTTTCTGCAGGAGGCTGTGGAGTTTCCAGACGTTCTGAAGGTAAAGGTTTGCTGCTCCGGCAGCGGTGACTGTAGTGACTGTCTTGACGAAGTGGGAGCACTTGCCTACGGAGTCGTACCCGCCTGATTCTAGGAGTTCCAAGATGAAGTCTACACTGATGACGTCCCAGCGTTCTTCCGGGATCGGGAGCGGTTGGAGTTCCCCGGTTGCTAGGTGGCGCTGTATCTTGGTGCGGAGGCACAAGTCACAATGGGAAACATACATGCCTACATACCGCGACATGTTCGGCCACCAGTAGTTTCGGGAGATGAGCTCCAAGGTTTTGAAGCGACCTGGGTGCCCAGCCACCTTGGTGTCATGGCAGAGTGAAACTATCCTGCGGCGGAGGTCGGAAGTGTCTGGGACGTAGATGCAACTGCGGTAGTAGAGGAGGCCGTCACGTTCCGACCATTCCGCGGATCGGAGGGAGCGGGTGGACGACTTCTGTAGTTCCTGTGCGGCTCAGGCGACAGTTTCCTCATTTCGGCTGCTTAATTCCTTGCCGGATGTCTCACAGGATGTCCTGTTCCGGTCCAGTGAACTGCAGACCCTCCAGTGCATGTACCGCAAAGAGTTTCGGAGTGAGGAGCACGACATTGGAATTGTCGTCGGCGCTGGTACCATGGTCGGATCTGCGGGAAAGTGCATCTGGCTTACCCATCGACTTCCCAGGTTTGTGATGGAGTGCGAAGTCGAAGCGGGAGAGGTAGAGAGACCATCGGGCTTGCCTCCGGTTCAGTTGCTTGGCCGTCATGAAGTACTCCAGGTTCTTGTGGTCCGTCCAGATCTCGCACTGATGTTCCGCGCCCTCGATAAAGTGCTGCCACTCTTGGAGGGCTCGGATGATTGCCAGCATCTCCTTGTCGTGGATCTCATAGTTCCGCTCGACAGGGGACAGGGACTTGGAGAGGAAGGCGACCGGGTGCCACTTTTCATCTTCCGAAGATACCTGGGAGAGGACTGCACCCGTTGCAAAGTCGGAACTGTCGGCTTCGATGCGGAAGGGTTTGGTTGGGTCAGGAGAGATGAGGACTGGAGCGGAAGTGACACTTCCCTTCAGCCTAGCGAATGCAGTGCGCCCGGCTTCTCCCAAGCGCCAAACGGAATTGTTTCGGGTCAAGTCGAAGAGCGGGCAGGCATGCTCCGAGAAGTCTCGGATGAACCGTTGATAGAAGTTGGTGAATCCGAAGAAGGACTGCACTTCCTTTTTATTCGTCAGAGCAGGCCACTTGGTAACGCCAGCAATCTTGACCGGGTCCATCGCAACAGAGTTGTGAGAGATGATCACTCCAAGGTATTCGATCAAGGTATTCGATCATGGTTTTCTCAAACTCGCACTTGTTGGAATGGAGGTAGAGCTTATGCTTCTCCAGCAGCTGTTAGAAATAACGGCACACAACGCAGCGCGAGTGAAAGAGTACATTTGACCTCGTTGAGCTCTGGGGCAAACATATGAAGATTACATCGAAATCGTACTACTTCGTAAATAGATGCTTATGTAAACTTTGCACACAATTACCTTAATAATCCAAATTCCAACACACCCCCTTAATCGAAGCAATGTTCGTATACGAAAATAAAGAAACGGGTGATAATGAAAGGTGATAAAAAATAGGGAATGACTTAACAACACCCCCTCAAACTGAAAACCATGGGCCAATGCCCCCTCGTCTGGTCCTAAACCCCTGAGTTCCCTTCTCCACCTATCCAGCTAAGTTCCGAATGTGACCGAGTCCCGACGATGTCCCGCTTCTGTGCAATACTGCCGGTGCCGTGGCCCAACTACCTTTTGGTGTTATCCTAGCCCAAGCTTGCCAGTGCTTTCCTAGCCTGACCCCATTGGCTGCCACCTGACCCAACTACCTGCCTGACCTTTCTGATCTGGCCTCCTTGCCCCACTCCAAGCGGAATTCATCCCAAGACCTCCCAATCCTCAAGTCTATGCCAGCATTGGTTAGACGATGTGACCGAAATCCCGAGGTGCCCAAAACGAAGGGCTTTCGAGTGCCGAAAATGGTGGGAATGATGTACTTGCCCCGAAACGGGTGCTTTCGACCAAGACGGTGTGTGACGATCCATGCTGGTGCCCGAAAATGGCACCCAGCCCACGCGGCATATTCTTCTTGGCCTGCCGACTAGGCCCCATCCACCCAGGTCATGGTGAATGGTTGCTGGTGCCCCGAAACGGCATCCAGCCACCTGGTGTATGTTTCTCTGGCCCACTGGTAAGGCCGGGATCCGTTTGTGTTAGAAATAACGGCGCGCGACGCGTCACAAGTGAAAGAGTACGTTTGACCTCATTGAGCTCTGAGGCAAACAGATGAAGATTACATCGAGATCGTACTACTTCGTAAATAGATGCTTATGTAAACTTTGCGCACCATTACCTAAATAATCCAAATTCCAACAGCAGCTCCAGAACGGGGCGGGTGATCTTCCGGTGTTCTTCAAGGGTCTCCATGAAGATGAGGATGTCATCCAGATAGACCACGACTACACCTTCCAAGATGAGGTCCTCAAAGATGTCGTCCATCATCGTCTGGAAGGTGGCGGGACTGTTCGTGAGGCCAAAGAACATGACAAGGGGTTTGTACAAGCCGCGGTTGGTCCGGAAGCCGGCCTTCCACTTGTCTCCTTCCTTTATTCAGACATTGTTGAAGCCCCACTGGACGTCCAACTTTATGAAGTACTTGGCTCCACGGAGCTTTGCAATCAGCTCTGGAATTAAGGGAAGCGGGTACTTATTTTTCACAGTCATGGCATTCAGTGTGTGGTAGTCCTGCACCAGATGGAGTTTCCCGTCCTTCTTTTTTACAAAGAAGACCAGAGCGGCCATCGAGGACTTGGAGGATCGGATCCGTCCAGATTCAAGGTTTTCCTTCAGAAAGGCGTCTAGTTCTTTCTGTTCAGAGGTGGAAAGCAGGTAGACCTTGCAACTTTTCGGAGTGGCATCGGGAGTGAGCTCAACGGCATGATCCCACGGTTTGGTTCCAGGTAGCTCATCAAAGGAGTCCTTGGAAAATACCAAGTGGAAGTCGTGGAGGTGTGGCAGAATATGTTTTTCATGATCCGCGGGTTGAGAGTTCTGTCAGAAACCCTCCGCAAGCCGCTGGGAAACTGTAGCGGTTGTGTGGATGTGTTTCACCTGAGGGAAGAGTCTGGTTGCCCAGATTCAGTCGCCTTCTTTGAGCGGTTCATCCGGGAAGTCAGCTTCCGGGTCGGGAGACTGCTTGGGTGTCGGCTCGGCTTCGTCTTCCTCATCAGCATCTTCTACGAAGGCTGGGAAGGGGCCAGTCCAACAGGTGTTTATCCATTCGGTGTCCTCTCTCTTTGTGTTCCGTTCCGCTTTTCAGTCGGCTTGACAGCCGACACAGCAGCGCAGGAGGCATCTGGTCATTTTGACGGATCGGGCGTGGAAGTCGATCTCCAGATTGTGCTTGTCCGACCAGGTGAACCCGAGTATCATGCTCTGCTTGCCAAGGCGGGTGACTGCAAGCAGAATACACTCGGAATGTCGGTCGTAGGTCATGATCATGTTGACGACTTCGCAGATGCTCCTGGCCTCATTAAGTGTTCCGTCCATGTTGTAAACTGGGATCGGCTGGGACAGCTTGTGGGTCAGAAGTTTCGCTTGGGGTGACAAAGTCCTGGTCAATGAAATCTCCAGTGGCACTGGTATTGACCATGGCTTCCGTGGACGTTTCTTCCATAGTGTCCGTTGTCTATAGATGGATCGGGAGCATAATGCATTTCACATCCAGCTTGAGAGAACGGATGACAAGCTTGCGCTTTATCCGTTTTTCCCATTTAGGCCAGCGCAGCTTGCAGGGTTTGGTTGGCAGGAGTGCGGGTGTGTTGGGTTCTTGTGCATCTTCATCAATTTTGGTTCGGTAATTTCAAGAACAGAAAATCGATTATTACTTAGCAACAGGGGCGCACGGCTCACCCGCTGCAGGATACAAAATCCTCTACACTAACTGGAGGTTCTGCTTCGTCTGGTGTCTCCACGGATGCTACGTCCTTGGCAGCAAACTTATTCTCCAATTCCCTTTCTATCTCGTCCGTGTCCATGTATCGGACATCGAAATGGAGGTTGCATTTCTTTCCCCAATGTCTGGTCTTTCGGCAGTGCTGGCAGGTGTCGGGAGTGGCCTTGGTCTTCCATGCCACGTCTATGTCCATCGGGCCAGGGTTATCCGGGGACGGGTTGGAGTGGGCGAAGCGTGCTGCAGGCGCAGCCAGAACGGGTTGGGATATTGCCAGAGGGCAGTTCGCAGTGGGAGTCGGGACATAGGGTTGTCAGTGAGAGATGTGGAACGCCTCGTCTGCCATGCAGTTTTGATCCATCCGGACTGCGAGACGGAACCAGGCTTCCGGGTCCATATCCGAAGGTCTTCTGTATGTTATTCCCATGAGGGCCATCGAGATCCAACAGTCAAGGCCTTGGCAGAACTTGACCACGACGGTTTTCGGGTCGGTGTATCCGGAATCATAAATCAGGTCCCGGAACTGGTCAAGGTAGTCGTCAACCGTCCACTTGCCTTGAAAGTAGGCAGTCATCTCCAGGACGTTGATGGCAGTGGCTTCCAAGTCGAGCAGCATAAAGTCCTTTCAGAATTCTTCTTCGAAGTCCAGCCAGTTGATAAAGCAGAGGTGGCCGGTCTTCGCTTCCTGTTCAAATTCGCAGGTCGCCCAGCGGTTGGCACGTCCAGTCTTCATATATGACATGGCCCAGACGATTTTGGTAAGATTGTCTTTGAACGCTTCGGGACAGAGGCGGATGTAAGTTCGGCAAGAGGTTAAGAATGCCTTTCCAGCGGCTCGGTCTCCACTGAAGTCGGGAGGGAAAGAAGGTTTAAGGGCGAGCTTCTTCCGGCCGGCAGAAGAGGTGGGTATAGATGGTGTAGGGGACCTGCGGGCGGGACGTGTCGGAAGGGGATCTTGCACGTTTTGGGCCTGTGCGGGGCCAAGTCTGGCGAAGACGTCTTGCAGAACCTGGTGGGTGGCTTTGTGTTGACTTTTCATCTCGTCCATGGTGGCCTCGATGGCGCGGACATGGTCCATGTGGACCGGTTGGTCCTCGATCATATCGGAGGGCAACATGGGGGAGGACTGGTAGTCAGATGTGGAGCAGGAGAGGGGACTTTCGGACAGAGCGTTTTCAGAGGCGGAGGAGTCCAATAGGAACCCGAAGCGACCTATGGTGTATGCTGTGTCTCGGAAGTCAGCTCTCTAGGGGGATCCTTTCCTACTGTAAGGGCTACTGTGGTCAGGCGGGACACGGAGCGGAATGCGGTACTAGCAGGGGATCTGAAGATGTTTAGATTATTATGTAATACTAATCTAAATATGAACATACCTAGCAGGGGATCCAAAGAGGAAAGGATAAGGATCCTCCTGCGGGTATGGGCTAATATACAGAGTGACGGATATAATAAATAAAACCGAAATCGATAAATACGTGTAAGTACATGTAAGGTACTGACTTACGTTGCACGCCAGTGTGGCACTAATGGGAGGCAGGTCAGAAGCAATGGCGGGTCGGGAGCAGTAGGTGTAACATCAAGGGGCGAACCGGGAGCGGGAGGTGGAAGCGGAAGCGGAAGCGGGAGGGGTTCCCCTTACACCATGCAGCCAACGCAACGGAAACGCACAAGGAGAGGGACTGAGGGGTGGGGAAAGTGGGTGTAAACACACAATTACACACCCATTTCCCCCAGGAGGTATGTTTTTATACACACTAACGACTACTACTAACTTTTTATGTAGTTTTTTGACTCCTGCCACCACCCTACCCCTCTCTCGCTCGAAACGCGAGCCAGAGGGGCCCTCTCTTGTTCCCAACCACCCCCCACCCCCACCCCCCCCCTTGCTCGAAACGCAAGCTGGAGGGGGTGGTCTTGTTTTCCACCACCTCACCCTACCCCTCCCTCGCCCAAAACACGAGCCAGAGGGGCCGTCTCTTGTCCCCAACCACCCTCTACCCCTTCCTTGCTTGAAATGCGAGAGGGGGCGGTCTTGTCCTCCACCACCTCCCTTGCTCGAAACACAAGCCGGAGGGGGCTGCTCCTTGTTGTGTTTAATCGATAAAATAGAATAATTTATCAATTTTAAATTTATCTAATTTTAAATTTATCTGACAAAGATCCATTTTTTGAGTGTGAAAAAAAACTGGTGCAAGGAGGTAACCCAGCCTGGACGGTGACTGGCTAGTGAACCTCCAGATCAGCCCGGACCGAGTGATAAATGTGCTGTGCCTGCCTTCTGAAAAGGGAAAGATTTCACACTGATTGTCAGTGATTGAGCATTTTAAATACAACTATGGGCCTTACTCAAAATCAGTCTTTTGAGAATTGTAGACTCTATTCACCATGTGTATATAGATCAGTGCATACCTTCCTAAAATGTTTACTTGTTGCTTAGTTATTGGCCAAAATGTACTATATTTTTCATGTTTGTCTAAAGACTCAGCCAGATTTTGTCCTCTTGTATACAAAATTTATGGAAGAGTATACTATAACACCTTCAATGATTCCAGGAAGCCAATTTTGAATAAAGATAGTGGTTGTATTTAAAATGCTCAATCAGTGCGAAATTTAAGGCCTAATTTCGGAAGGTCATGTGATGTTGGCGGCATGTGGACGTCTCTACCAACTGTTTTACTGAAAATAGAAAATCTTTTTAAGACCTCCCACCCCCTACCCTGGGTCACGGATCAACATTCCGGAAAGGAAAGGATTGGAAACAGTTGGGTGCCTTTCTAGGTTTCTATGTTTAGTTGCAGACTAAAAATGTTCTCAAACACAAGTATTATAGCAATTTGTTGCTTAAGAATGGCCTTCCCCTGTTTCCAGAGCTTGAGTTCCCTTTTTCACTCCTTTGTCTCCTTCTCCTCATTCTTTGACAGAGGTGTTTTGTCTGCAGGCTGCACAGTGCAGCCTGCAGTTTGCTTTCTGAACCATCCACTGGCATGTGCTCCACTGATCCTCTTGTGTTGATAGAACATAGGAATAGCCATATAAAACTCAGAAATCATGTTGTCATATCATCTAATCACTACACTGCTTACTTCATATGACTATAACAGAGCTGTGTGGAAGCCCAGAGTCAGAATATTGTCTGAAGGAGGGAAATTGATGGGATCAATCATGTGACTGATGATCATGGCAACGGCCAGCTAATGGAGCGTTTGATTAAAAATTTCTGACTCATAAGAATGAGCCCTATAAATAGGGACTTGTAATGTGACGGTGAAAGTCATGTGACTTGTCAAATGTGGACTTAGTGAGTTTCAAGAATCTGATGTACCCTGCATTATAGGCTTTCACTTCAATATATTATATTATATGTATATATCAAAAAAAAGCTGAAATTAAGGAGATTTCAATGGTATGATTTTTAAAAAGAATTTCTTGATATTCACCTGAGGAGTGGGAAATTACAACTTTTTAGGTTGGAATTTATAACACTTTTTGCAAAATCCTAAACCTTAATTTAAGTTGTTTTTTCCCTTCAATAATCATTATAACATCTTCCTATTTTTACATTCCATAATTCCAACCTTAAGAGTTGTAAATTCCTTCAATGGTTTATGTTGTAAATTTGTTAGTATACATCTTGGCATAAGTATCTACCTTAATTGGTGGAATTTCCTTCCCCACCTAAAAGGTGGGAAATTCCTAGGCCAAAAAACAACTCTTTCTGGTGGAAATATCACATCTCACCCTTTTCCATTGTTTTTCCCCACTCTTTGGGTCTCACAGTGTGGTATGTCATTTCCAGAAGGGGTCATCTCTAAAGCCCTAAAAAAATTTGCTGGCCCTAGGCCATTAACAACATTCCAGGTTCCCCTTGCTTAAATATGGTGAAAACAGAGTGACAAAGCAAATTGGTCTGGAGTGGGATGGGAAAAAGATCCTCCATTCTAATTTTCTGCCAACTACGACATCACTTCTGCTAGGACCCTCCAACCATTGGTTGTGCCAGAAACATCAAAATTCACAATTGTTACAATTGTTACAATAAAGACATCCATCTATACTAAAATATAGCTTAGGTAACCTGAAAAGACAACCTTGATGGACCAAATTAAGTAATAAAAGGTACACTAAAAGGCAAGGGGTATCTGGAATTTTGACAACAGCATGGAGTCGGCAAAAAATTGTAAGACCCAGTTGACACCCCCCACTCCTTGTGTGTGAGAACAACATACTTAGAATGGTAATTTCCATGAAAAACATAATCCAAAATTCAAATAGGATAATTTTCTGATTATTACATGACAACTGCCACATCTGCTGCCAATCAATTGGCCGCCACAAACCCACCATCTTCAACCCAAACTGGTGGGCCCATATATGCCGAGCATGAAAACACCATGTTGGTGTGTGTGTTCATGCTTGGTGCCCCTTTTCGAGCACAGAGGCCACCCAACATGGGTGGTTTTGTGCTCAACACATACTGAGGACAAAAGTACACCAACGGTGGTGTGTTTTTATGCTCAGTGCCCTTTTTTGAGCTCAAAAACACCCAATGTGGGTGTTTTTGTGTTTGATCCCCTTTCACACACACACCAAGCATGAAACACATCCAGGTTGGATGTGTTTTGAACTTAGTGCCCTTTTTTGGTGCAACAACTTGGAGCATTTTAACCCTCCTTGTTCACATTTCTTTCACTTGTTTTGTAAGCCATCAAGTGGCATGTATGAGTCCCCTTTTCATTAATTGAGATTAAACATTGTTTACTCAAGTTCAATGTGTGTACCAGTGGGCGAAAGGAAATGCGTAACGTACCTATGCCTTTGTACAAGGCACCTTTGTCACCGCTGTGACTTCTGCATGATCACTGCTGTGAAACTGTGACCATGTCACATTAGGTATAAAACCCCAGTAAGTAAGACATGTCTTATATTTCTAGGTTTTATTCTGTTCCACCAGCATTTACCCTAAGCACACTTTACTTTTTTGCACATTCCTGCTTCGCAATCACTCCGTTTCAACTCATTCTGCACAATGGTGAAAACACGCAAACTCAAAAAACCACTTCTGCTTATCACTGGATCATCCTGTAATTCCCAGAACCTTATTGAGTCAAATCAACCAGGAACCGACGGACCTCGTTCCCAGCCTCCTAACGCGTTTCAGTGAGCCACGTCAGACACCAGCGAAGTCAGAGAGCAGTGAGGCAAGCTTGAGACCATTGTTGCAGGAGTGCGAGCAGGTGAGCTATCACAAATCAACGCTGTTTCAGGAATCCTTCAAGAACTCGAATCCAGACCATGGCTTTTGGCCAAAGAGAAAGACGCCACCTTCAAACTATACTACACTGAGATCAGCGAAGCAGAACTGCACACTTCTGGAGCGGTTGACAGACCCAGAGCACAAGCCGCTGCAGAGTCAACTGAACCCCAGAAAGACGCCAAGCGGACTCGTGAACATGACATGGATTCTGAATCAGAATGTGAAGACAGCTCCCCAGTCAAAAAATGCCAACTTAGGGAGTCTGAAATGCCTTGGAACAAGCATGTCACTGCAACAGGCACCTTCTCAAACCCCAGTTGTGCCGAAACTGTCCAACTCCTCAAACTTTACAACAACAATGTCAAAGGCTGCAAGTTTTACATCCATATTGCCAGCAACGCGCCCAAGAACATCCCAAGCTCCCAATTGGAGCAAATCTTCAAGGGAGAGCCGGTTGACCTCAACCAGATCCTCTCGTCCCTCCATCACATTACATTGGATGAGGAGAGGAAGGCGCGCCTTGGAGGAGCAACAATCTCTTTTGGCACAACTGAACCATCTTGGAAGGTTTCCACTGCGTCAGAATGGTCTGCTGCCTGGCGACGAGCTACACAGGCTATCACATTTGCCTTCCCCCACCACGCTCACGAACTGGATGACTACGTTGAAGGCAAGTTCACCACGAAGCATGCCTCTGCCCACCAACACATCATATGGTATGAGTCCACTGTCCGAAACATTGTCCATGGAGGGCAGTCTGTATTGCTCACCGACACCCAGTGTTTCCTCAACCTCTACTCTGCGATCGTCCTCTCTGATGGCATACAATATGGAAGGGGGCAAACCGGACATCCTGAGCCACTGGCCAAGGGGACGTATGCCGCCGCTTCAACAATGGTGTGTGCAAGAGTAGGATGTCCTGCCGATATAAGCATGCCTGCCTATCATGTGACGACCCAGGCCATGGACAAAGAGACTGCACCTCAACAAAGAAATGAACCCGTCGGCCTTCATCCCAAATACCTTCAGTACAACACTTGGAGTCCTGACCCTTCGCTTTCAGCAACCACCACGGAATGGTCAGAACATGCCGCCCCCCTCCCTTGACCACCTCCTGAGGAACTCACAAATCCGGTCGTTCTTAAAACCATCGCAGAAAACCCCGGACTGTTCGGGATAGTCACACCCATCAACGTGGACGTACTCCAACACCTTCTCCACGATCACCCGAGTCAAGCACTTGTTGCATCTGTATGCACTAGCCTTCAAGAGGGCTTCTGGCCATGGGCAACTACAGTTGCCCCATCACTCCCTGTAACACATGATGAATCCTCGCTTGCCAAGCATGCCCTCGACCCAGTGAAACTCAATTTTTTTAAGGAACGAGCAGAAGTGGAGCAGTGCCATGGGCGCTTTTCCACATCCTTTGGAACGTCACTGCTCCCAGGGATGTATTGCATGCCCATCTACGCTGTGCCGAAGCCAGGCTCAACTGAGGAGCTCCGCTTAGTGGTCGACCATAGTGCTGGCCCATTTTCTCTCAACCACATGATCAACCATGACTCTGTCACTGGCTTTCCCCTCAACAATCTCACGCATCTCAGCAAAATGCTAATCCAGGAACACAATACTCATCCTGATGCCTCCAATGGCCTGATCGCGTGGAAGTCCGACATTGCAGACGCCTACCAGCTGTGCCCTATGCACCCTCACTGGCAAATAAAGCAGGCAGTACGGATTGGAGGCGAATACCACATTGACAGATGCAATGTCATTGGCAGCTCTGCCTCCGGGGCAATCTTCATCGCCGTCAATAGCCTGATTGCTTGAATTGCGAAGAACAAAAGGAACGTCCAGCGCCTCGCTTCATATGTTGACAACCCGTTTGGTCTAGCTTGGAGGGATGATGAAGAAGTGTACTCTCCCTATGGACAATCCTTCCCATCACCCCAGGCTCGCCTTCTACACCTATGGGACAAGTTGGGAGTCCCTCATAAAGAGCGAAAACAACTATCAGGCTCGACATTAACCATAATTGGCATATCTGTCGATCCTAATAAAACGGCCTACACACTTCCCAAGGATGCGCAAGACAAACTGAAATCCGAGCTTTGCACCTGGGCCACACCCCGTGGGTTTCGTGCCCCAGTCCGGCGTTGGCAGCAGACAGCAGGCTGGGTTAAATGGGCCCTCAATGTCTTTCCCCTGTTGCGCCCCACTCTAAACAACTTCTACCCGAAGATCAGCGGCAGGGCAAATGCAAATCAGAATGTGTGGATGAATAACGCCATTTGGGAGGACTTTATGTGGGCACTAAAGACACTCAAAAAATCTGACGGTATCCTCCTTCTCAAATCCTTTAACTGGTCACCAGATGATGCGACAATTACTATCTATTGTGATGCGTGTCTATCCGGTATGGGTTTCTGGTATCCTGCCCTGTATCTGGGCTTCTATGTGGCCACCCCTCCTGATGTCGCTTCAGAGCTTATCTTCTACTTTGAAGCACTCTGCATACTGTGCGCACTACGTGATGCCTGTCACCACTCATCTCCTGGTGGCCATTTTGTTCTATATACCAACAACCACAATTGTGTTGACATGTTCAACACATTGCGTGCTCTGCTGGACCACAACCTCCTTCTACGTGCGGCGATTGACCTGGTGGTAGAAAGTCAGCATGTCATGCAAATCCTGCATATTCCTGGTAGTGACAACCAGGTTGCTGATGCCTTATCCTGACGCGATTTTGCCCGTGCACTGGAGCTACAGCCAGATTTGCAAATCAACCCGTTTGAACCTTACCGGCTTCTCCGGAATGGCAAGACACCTTCCCTTCAACCCCCTTGAGATACACTGGGGGCTTTCGGATTATGATTCCTTTCCCCACTCGGACCAGGCAACCCCTTCGTGTTCCCTGGTCCCACAAGCGTCTGGTGCATGAGCACTAGTGCTTGAAAGTCCGGTCTCTTGACCAGAAATTAACTGAGACTGGACCACAACCAAAACCGGTCATACTCAAAAAAAAATATAACCAGCGCTAACCGGAACCGCAGTCCAGTTAGCGGTTACCCCTTATATCACAAATTTTATAACCGACTGAAAACCGGTTATGACTGGTCCTAACCAGTCTTCGTGGCCCCTTATATTACTCAAATTATTTATAATAAATATGTAACTACTAATTAATTACAAGGGAACTCCCTGTGTGTTGAAACGGAAATAACATGATGTTGTGGGTGCAGGCGGTCATGTTGTAGAGGTGTGGGGTTGTGCAATGTGATGTGGCAAGTGTGGGTTGTCGAAATGTGAGGGTGATAGGTGGTGGTGGATGACACAGTGGGTGCAAAGGCCCACCGTTGCCTGAAATGCGAGTGGGATGGGTGGTGGTCGGTGCAAAACTCATCTGTCTTGCATTTCGAGCAACAGTGATGGGCGCCGTTGCTCAAAATGCAAGTGGGATGGGTGCTGGTGGGTGCAAACTCATCTGTCTTGCATTTCGAGCAACAGTGATGGGTGCCATTGCTCGAAATGCAAGTGGGATGGGTGATGGTGGGTGCAAACCCATCCATCTTGCATTTCGAGCAACAGTGACGGGCGCTAAGGCCTACGTTGCTCGAAATGCGAGTGGGATGGGTGGTGGTGGTTGCAAAACCCATCCGTCTTGGATTTCAAGCAATGTGGTAGGCACAAAGGCCCACTGTTGCTTAAAATCCAAGACGGATGTGGGTAGTCGTGTTGAAACTTGTCGAAACAACACAACGAGAAGGGTCAAACCCTCCTCGTTGTGTCTTGTGTCCTGCAGGTTCATGTTGTCAGCCATTAAAGTAATAGATAAAAAATTGGGCGCACCTTTTGTGCCTGCCCTCTCATCATTCGTTGTGGACGGTCTCACCGTTCTCGTGTTCGTTGTCGATATTGTGATGAGGTGGTGGATGTGAAGGGGAAGGGGAAGGTGTTGTTGAAGGTGGTGAATTGGATTGGTGTTGCCATGTAGGAAGGTGGTGGCATTGTGATGGTGTTGTTGATATGAGACACGTGCAAACGTGTAATGAGCATGTGCCAGCGCATTTGTTTGTTTGTTTGCAAATGATAAATCACAATATATACAAATGTATGAACAGTATATAAAGCTTGCTCTACTACTTATGCTTTCCTCCCACTGTATATTAGATTTTTTTCAATTATATTATTGTTTAATATTATTTATAATAATAACCGGTCATGAAACCAGTTTGTAACCGATAACCGCCACTTATAACCGAGCAAGACCGGTTAGAGGTGGTTCGGTTCGGTTATTTTAGCATTCTAAAAATATTATGACCAGTCTCGGTCTCAGTTAGACCCTCAGGGGGTCAAAAAACCGGACCGGACCGGACTTTTGAGCACTAATGAGTGTGCCATTGCCCTTGGCCATACAATCGATCACAGCACCATCAAATCATACTCTTCAGCTCTCAACTCGTACCTTGATTTTGTTAAAAACCACAATTATACTGTTGAACTGACTGCAGACACTCTATCCCTATTCACTGTCTACATGTCACACCATATTAGCCCTCGTTCCGTCAACAGCTACCTAACCAGAATTGTGCATCAACTAGAACCCCATTTCCCTGAAGTCCGGAATGCTCACTCCTCCAAGCTGGTTCAATGAACACTCAGGGGCTGTATGAAGATGAAATCGGAACCTACAAAACGCAAGCAGCCACTATCCACTGATGACCTTCGCCGAGTAATCAACCACTATCAGAATCGATCACATGACAATCTATTATTCCTTGGCATGCTGCTAACAGGCTTCTGTGCCTTGATGTGACTTGGTGAACTTTCATTCCCCAACGACACCAAGATACACGACTGGCGCAAAATAGCACGACGAACCTCCACTGTCCTCAGCAATACGCGTTATGAATTCACTCTCCCATCACACAAGGCAGATGCCTTGTTTGAGGGCAACAAAATTGTAATCATGAAGGATCAATTTTGGGTACAACTCCTTCATCATTTTCACCGCTACTTAGAGTCTCGGGACTCAAGAATGCCTGTGGCCTCCCCCTTATGGTTGACTGCTGCAGGAACGGTTCCCACACGCTCCTTTTTCCTGCAGCGCCTCCGTCTCTTCTTTCCGAAAGACATCTCTGGCCAATCTATGCGTGCCGGTGGTGCAACCAAAATGGTTGAGGAGGGTGCAGCACCTCTGACTATTCAAAGTGCTGGCTGTTGGTCCTCGGATGCCTTCAAAATATACATCAGAAGAAACCCTGCTGTCCTGCATGGCATGATGTTCCCACAAGACAGGTGCCAAGCTGCACCTCGAGTGTAATGTACCTCCTCTTCATCATTATCATTCATCATCTTTTCCCCTTTTCTCTTTACATTCTTTTTATCTTTCTTATCCTCCTTTATCTCTTCTCTTCTCTTCTCTTTTTCTCTCAATTTTTTTTATAAAAAAAACCCTTTCTTTAGCTCTACCTGTACATTCACAAAGCAATGCAATTGTTTTTGCAAGGGCTTGGAAGTCCCACTGAGGCACCAAGCCCTTTGCCCACTACCAAAATTCTCTTGCCATCGCAAAATTTAAGCTCCCATCAAACATTGGTTGAGATTAAACATTGTTTACTCAAGTTCAATGTGCGTACCAGTGGGTGAAAGGAAATGCGTAATGTACCTATGCCTTTATGCAAGGCACCTTTGTCACCACTGTGAAACTGTGACCACGTCACATTAGGTATAAAACCCCAGTAAGTAAGACATGTCTTATATTTCTAGGTTTTATTCTGTTCCACCAGCACCCACCCACCTCTCCCCTTTTACACTGTTTTGTATGTAGTGCTCTACCTGTACATTCACAAAGCAACACAATTGTTTTTGCAAGGGCTTGGAAGTCCCACTGAGGCACCAAGCCCTTTGCCCACTATCCAAATTCTCTTGCCATCGCAAAATTTAAGCTTCCACCAAACATTGGAAACATTATGACTTTTTTTTCTAAATAATTTAAATTATAATTCTGTTGTGAAATTGAGACTCCGCTGATATATTCATACTGGGTTGATTTGTAATAAAAATATTTAAATACCACATGATCCGCTGATGCTTGGCATTTGCTGCCGTCTTGAGCGTTACAATTGATGGCTGGAGGGTAGGGATATAAGAACGAGTTCTATAAATAGGACTCGTAATTTCCCTCTCATTCATAACTCCACAACTCCTCATCATTTGTAAATTAATCAAAAATTAATATTATATAAATTAATATATAAATATTAATTATATATGTGATACCCACGGCTGCCTGTGGCATTTGTGGGAGATTCCTTTTCGGTACTAGCAGTGGTGTCCAATTTATTTTATTTTATTTTATTTGAATAAAATTAGTAAATTTTTTTAAGCCCATTGATGGTGGACCCCCCACCATACCCTGGTATCACGGTATCAACATTCTGGATACCCCTTGCTAAAAGGCACATTGACTGGGTGCATTAAAAACCCCTGTGGGAAAAAGTTACCACCTGCAGTCAGAAATAGAAAAATACAATGAACGAGGAGCATCATTAAAAATGGCCATTCACCTCTGAAAATCCCCAAAAGTATGACCAGCCAATCTTATACCCACTGTACACAATTGTTGATTTACTGAAACATGAGTTCTCAAAAATTTTGACAATCCCTCTGACTGGAATGTATTTACAATTCATTTTGCTCTACAGTCCCTTGCATGTCAAACTGCCAACGAAATTTCAAAAATAATTGTTTGTTGGTATTTGTTATGTGTGAATGTGACGGGTGACAGCAGGTATCTTGCGCCATGGCGCCACACCTTTCGAAAGAGATGTGCCAAAAGATCATTGACTGGAGTTGCGATCTTCACAAAGATAACTCAGAGATCGCATTGCTGGCTGGGTGCTCTGAGCGTACTGTCCATGAGGTCCTTCGGCTGGATTGCGAGTTTGGTGTTCCACCACCAGACATTGCCAGAGTGATGCATAATTGTAGCTAGTTAGCATAGAACTTTGATGCAAAATTCACTGTGATTAGCATGAGCATATATTGTCCCAGGCCCATGATG
>Ga0307508_10002511_pt1 | contig 19323 bp, 19 predicted proteins | sample 9_EM_MG_FD_203089 | JGI IMG/M metagenome (GOLD analysis project Ga0307508, IMG submission 203089) | Populus trichocarpa ectomycorrhiza microbial communities from riparian zone in the Pacific Northwest, United States - 9_EM | ecosystem: Host-associated > Plants > Roots > Unclassified | place... | reverse complement strand
GTTTTTCTTCCTTGCATTTTGCTCTAGGTGCGGTAGCCGGAGGATATATGTATAAGGGCGCTCGGGTGCCGGTGGCGAGATCTCTAGCAATCTCAAGCATCGTCTCACGCTCGCAAAGTTGTTCAGGCTTGACATACGAGTCGATCTTTCGCTCATGCTTTCTGATCGTTGCCGAACTCGCCGACAGTTCACTGACGCATTGCGGTGCTCGTTCGCTGGCTTGGGGCACCACCGTTGTCACTGAAGCTTTCCATGGTAAAATCGTAGTAACAAACGGAAAATCGAAGGGGAGAAGTTATTGTTTTCCACGAAAACATCGTATGAAGACACAGAAAATCGGAGGCGCCATAAAAGCACTAGAAAGAAACTATACACAATTACGCTCTGTGTTTGGAGAAGGATTTTTTGGGAGTGGTTTTTCAGCTACTTATACCAGACCTTCATGCGGTGAGAAATGATGTTAGTCGAGCGATGAGGCTCATATCACAGCGACCAAGGGAGGAAATGGTTTGAGATAGCCCGGCAGGCTAGAACGTGCGAAGGCAGTTCCCGCGAGATATATACAATCACATGGACCGCAGTTATCATCACACTTTATTCGCCCGTCGCGGTGGGTATCTCCTTGTGGCGGGAGCCTGTAGTTAACTACCCCCGAACCGTATGTACGTCCAGTGTTACCGAAGTCCCGTTTACTGGAGACATGAAGTCACCTGGAGACTCTGGGAATAACCAATCATGTCCCAACGCCCGTTCCCAAGAACGCTGGTACCAGGTTTTTAGTGTATCGAGATACTGTATGTACGCTGTCATGATGGAGCAAACGAGACCAGAAGAGACTCGCATCAGCAGTTTTCACATTTATGTACATACGTCATAGATCTGACCATCTAGCCATGCAAGCACTGATGAATTTAGAATACAGAGCATCATCAATGCAAAGATGATTTCTAAAGAACAAAGTTTAAAAGACAAGACAAAAGGGAGGAGAGAGCAGTAATATCTGGGTTCTGTTGTACATATTACGGTTGCCATCGGGAAAGAACAGGGAAACAAACGCAACCAACTCCCGCACCAGCACAGCGGCTCTAAGAAAGAGAAAGATGCACTCGTCACCGTATCGCATGATCTATGAACAGTCGTGTGGGAAACAAACAACAAGACGGAATGCAGTAGACAGTAACTATACCAACTGATTGGAGAACAAAGTTAGCCTTTCCGTAATGATCTCTCACGATAAGAACGGGGAACCCAACCTCGCATCGTTATGACAGTCAGTCGCAACTAGAGCCAGTAATAAATGGCTGTGAGAATGGTCGTGATCCAAATGGTCTTGCCACGCGGGCTTGAGGCGTTACCCGTATTGACGGTCTTGCCATAAATGCTCTGATTTATAGCTTTATACCCGTCTTTGTAGAAAAAGTATACCTCATGGTTTGGTGGGCCCATCTGATTCGGGATTGGACAGATGATCTGCCGGGTTGTACGATCAGTGCATCTCATATAGTGATCGTAATGGCGGGTTGGGTCCGTAGAATTGAAGTATGCTTTCACATATGAGATAACGATCTTCGCATCTCCCTCCGGTGGTCCACCCGACCACAATGGCTGTCCATTCGACCAATGGGATACGATCATCTTGCCGGCAACCTTTGGTATGAAACGGGTGTCGTCTATGTCGACGATCCACTTCCCATCGGCGAAGAACGAGACCTTTTCGGGAGACCAATCTGCTGCCATGTCAGCTAGGCGGATATGGGGCGGTGAAGGGGATGACGACCGAACCGGTACTCGTGGAATCCATCAGTAGGATTAAACGGAAGAGGTACCACTTTGTAACTGGGGGTGTTCTGCGCATCACCCCCATTACGCTGGGTGAGAACAGAATGAAGCACCAGATGGACCGGGTAGTGTGACTCTTTAAACTGCTGAGACAGGAACTCCATGTCGATTTCTTGGGTGTCGTTCAGGTACCTGCACCTTCCGTCAGGTTCGGTATTCGGGTACAAAAACGCGTCACTCCACTTACCAAAAGAACGCAGCACACGTGCCGTTGACAGCCGTCGCCTGCATGCCGACTCTGAAAGTACCGTAGAGCATGTCACGACGAATGGTATCGATCTCAGCACCACTGATGTACTCATCCTCGACCAGTCCAGACCGAACCCACAACTCCAAGCCAGCTGTGGTTCCATTCCGTCCAAACCCCCACACTCCGTCTTTGGCGTCAAGCACCGGATTTGAAACGACATTGCGAGTCTTATAAACTCGACCGTATGGACCCTTTGAGAGTTCCTTACTGACGTTCCACTGCTGAATGGTCCAATCGGTATCGGCGGTGATGTTCTTGAGTGAACGGAAGTCTGATTCGAAGGCATCGGTGTAGAGAGCGACGGTTTCATTTGTCGAAAGGGTGTAGCCGCATTCGCACTCAGCTGTTGTCACGCTCAGTTCACACAATAACCAAACACCAGCCGCCCAGGAACCAAGTAATTGCCCGTAGTCCAGAAGCTTACCGATTACATGAACGAAAGAGAGCACAGAGGCCACAGCCAGCAGAAGGGCTTTGGTGCTGAAGATCATCGTTGTGACTGCGTTGTTTTTTTTGTTTGTGGGAGGCGGTTGGTGAGATGGGAAGGCGATGAAATATTGCGTGAGACGAGATGAAGGGAAGGAAAAAAATGAGGCGGAAAGGACAGTGACGTTGTAAAGAATGTTGTGTAGTGTTGAGAGTAGAGGAGGTTTAAAGGTGTTGTCGTTGCGGCTCGCGACCAAAACAGGGAACCCAAGAATGAGACCATGCAATGACAATGTGATGTAGAATGTTCAAAGTGCTTAGAAAACCCAAATACTGTCTGAACAAACTGTCTCACAGGTTGTTTTTTTAGCCATAAATATGTATTGATCGTAAATTATATGGGTTGGGACTGACAGCAGGATCGAGCCCAGGGTTCAAGTTTTGAATACAGCCTACGGACCAGTCCTGTAAGTAGGGCTGAAAATGATACCCACTTATGTGCGTAATAGCAAGCCCTGAAGTTGGAAGAACACGCCGTTCCAGGGCATTGATACCCTACTAACATCATCGCGATACTGTACTACGAGTTTCCGTGTCAATTGAACCCCTGTTTTGCCGCGTAGGTAAGTTGTAGGTGCTCAACATTGGCCGATCTGATATACGCCATCTGGACAACACAGCAGGAGACCGAAGCATGGGAAACCACACAAGATTCAGCATCAACAATGAGACAAATAGGCACACGACAAACTCAGGAGTAAGTCCAGCAAGCAAAGTATTTTGATCAGTTAAAACAGGCCAACACGATACAGCGGCCACGACATTGTTGGACCCGATCAAGTCACAAGGCTAAGGACCTGCAGATCGGAAACCAACCAGCGGCAGAAGACCCCAGCAGCCGTGAGACCTACGAATGAGGACTAATCCCCGGCGGGATCGGACGCAAGCACCGGTTGGTCCTCTTATGTCACCTCCCCTCCTTCCTTGACGGATTATCTTCTATCCGTACCACATTAGTTCAAGATAGTACCCTATTATCTCTACACCTGCCTATCCACCGGGTATCTTTCCCTGCTGCCGGAGTAAGCAGGTTATCGTGGGCAACTGGCGATGCGTATATACGACCCGCAGCCACGCCACTCTCGCCGTCCTTACCCGCGTTACACCTTTCGACGCTTATCGCAACGGCGGTAGTGAGCGAGCGTCATCCAGCCACAGATCTAATCATAGATAATCCAATCCCAGATGATCAATCGACCTCCATGATCCAAATGAGCAAGTAAGCAGGTAGATATAAGATGAGCACCCGCGTATTGAGCTACTGACCTTACATGCTCTCTTAACATAAAATACAAGTATGTAACTAAGTACGTAAGTAGTACATAACATAAATAAGCACATTTCGTCAGCCCCGCCCGACCCTCCGCCAAGTCCGCAACCACCCGCCACTATGCACAGGGCAACAATTAGAGGGAATACTGCTTTTTGGCACGTGATCGGCTAATTCCAAGCCACCACCCCAGATACTGCACCCTCGCTTTGAGCCCCAACCGTTTGAGCCGCATCGCATCGCGGCGACATCGCCATCATGACCCCAACCACACAGCTGTCGCGTCCAAAGTAGCCGACCTACACAACGCCCGAAACTACCACTCGTGGAGAACGAGGTGAGATCATTCCTTAACGCTGAGAGCGCCTTCGAGATTGTTACCCACAAAGAAATTTCCCTCGATCTCTGACACTATGCAACTACTGCCCAGGCCATGACTGCAATCGGCGCGACGACCACGCTGCCTCGACGATCTTCCTTTCGGTGAATCGATTCTGTATCCCGCGTCTTGAAATCCCGCCTGGAATACCACTCCGCCTTCCTGAAATCCAGCCAATACGACATTAACCAGTTCCAGACCTAGACGATGATGCCAGGGACCTCGGTCGTCGAATATTGCGCCAAGACGGTAACTAGGCTTGGCGGCAGAAGCGCATGACCAGCAGAGAGACGATCCTTCCATTACCCACATTTCCACGGCCACCTCCACAATATCTACAACCATACCTGCAACCACATCTACAACCACATCTACAACCATATCTGCAGCCACACCGCCGCTACGACGATCTCTTCCGCGACGTCTGCCACCTCTACATTCGCTACTACCGATCCACTATCTCGTGTTTCTCTCTCCGGCTACCACATATGGATATTATGGCTACAGATATCCCGGTGGGAAATGACGCACCAATTACTGCTGGCAGAGAACTTCAACCTCCGTCCGTCGTCGAACAGTGGACACCAAAGGATTTGTTCGACTACAAATTAATACAGAAAATCTTGTGGAATGACAAGAATCGGGCGACATTCCAGAAGGCCGAGATCAGCGGCAACGAATTTCTGAACGATGGCGACGTCCGAGACTCCTGGTTGCATTTGTGTAGCCTGCCGCTCGGACCTAGCGGTGAGATTGCACGATTAGCGCAGACGATCAAGAATATGGGCAAGAAGGAATCGCGAGGTAAGGCTTTTCATTTGGGCTCTGTCGAACTGGCAAACACTTTCACAGTTCAGTCACCCCCGCCGCCAGAAAAGTGGGTCCTCGAAATTACAAGGCTCAAGTTTCTCCACGGACTATTATGGGGGAAGAAGGACAGCCTACGCGGCACCGTTTTTTGCACCTTTCAGCATCTGTTGTGGAACCGCGATACGGACCCACACATTAATGGTGATATACGGACCGCGGTAAAGCTGTCGCCCAGTGTCATTAGTGGCGGGGCTCAACTGGAGGGTGTTGGTTTTCTGCCATGCGAGGCGGATGAGCTACTCGTCCGTAAGGCCTATGTGGAGATGTACGATATCCTACTTAACGCTCAAGAAGACCGGCTAAAGCACATTCAAAAATCGGAGCGATCGGAAAGACTTGGTTTTCTCTCGTACGTTCTCGTATGGAGGCTTTTGGAGGGCAAGCCGACTATTTTCCAGCTCGCCAAGTTTGATAGCGCCAGCAACCCCAACTCAACTCATTACCTCCTCGACGAGAATGGTGTCCGCCAAATAGATTCAGCATCGATCGACGAATTACGTAACCCGGACATATGGGTTTTGGCCGACCACAAGCCTGTCGGAGGCCCCCGACTGGCAGGAGGTCGCAAATGGCTGGTCGTGGTGACTTCCTTGCCCCGAAAAGACAATTATCATTACTTAGTCAAGGAGTACTCGCCCCAGAAGTACTACCTCCCTTCGTGGGACTGGGAAGAAGTTGTGGCCTCTGCGTAAGTCTTGCCTCCCCGTTTGCGCACAAGCTGTATGTTGGCATTTGAGCCAGCTTGTTCGATATATATACTAACATTTAACTTAGGGCTCTCAAGGGCCTCTCGCGGAAGAAGTGGGACACACTGTTCACACTCTTCAGCAATTACGGTCCAATTCCGCGCTTGATTTTCGAGAAATTCTTCCGACCGGACCACTACCGCTCGGAAGAGGTCGGGGACGGCACGGGAGAGGTCGATAAGGCACTAGAGCGCCGAATCACGGAGTATGACCGTGATCTGGAGGGAATAATCCTTGAGCTGTTGAAACTGGAGCCCCATATTGCGCTCTCCGAGGAGCAGTATGGCGTCAACAGCAGTCACGCTATCGTTATGATGCGTCCTCGCAAGATTGAGGAGTACAAGTACATGTCGGTCCTTTCGGTTTTCGACATCGCCACCTCGTACATCGGTGGAAAGATTTGAGCCGCAACGGTCGCCAGGAGCCTGATGGGTGCCCGCATGATGTGCGAATTCCTCCTACGTCAGGCCGAGACTAAGACCTCCGCCGGTTGGATTTTCGAGGCCAGCATGCACCCAGTCTTCCATCGTGGTGGGTCTTTCAAAGCAACCAAGCTAGGTGGATCGACAACCATTACCACCGACATTGCCCAGAAGTCTTGCAAATTTTTCTCCAAGGTGTTGGAACTCGGTAGACTTCTTCGAAAAGAGTCTATATCTTCAAGTATCGATCCGAATATCATCGGCGTTTATTGCCGGCCTCGACACTGCAATTTCTGCTCGGTCGACTCGTTTGCCATCACCACATCCGCCACAACCAACAAACCGGTGCTGGTGTTATTCGAAATGACAGTAAGCACAACGCACCCTGTCAAGGCACATCGGCTTGCGAGTATTTGGGCGGAAATACCTGCGGAGCTTAAGAAAACCCCGCCCATACTCCTTTTTGTCGTTCCGGCCGATGCCGCAAACACGTTTTCCAGGCAAACTATAGGGTCCTCGGGCAGCAACACCCCCAATTTCGACGAGTGGGAATAGTACGTTCTCCCGGTCAGCGCCGAAACTTTGTGGCAAAATAGTATCCCAGATTGCGAATTAAGTGCTTCGTAATTTCTGCTCTCATGGCATGCCAGTTAGATGTGGGTGGAAGGCATTTGGAGTTTCTGTCGGGTCTAGAGAATTATTCTCGGACGATGGCTGAACCCCTAATGGTGGGACTGTCGGGATGATCCTCTATAGCTGCCGGAACCGCTTTCTGTGTACTATGAACAATAGAAGACGGGTAATATGCGTTTGTAAGGATAATTTCTCCTCGTACCTTAATATGATTTGTGGTTTTGGTTCACCAGCGGGTGTGGTTTAGGGCATAACCTCATTAGCATAGAGGCAGACCAGGGCTCGATTTCTTACCTCCCATCTTTTGTCTTTGGCCGTGAATCGTGATTCCTAGACGCACTGCAGTTCCCCTTATATGGAGAGCCGCCAATCCTCGTGTATTCCTCTCCCCAGCCCTCGGCCACCAAACATGGTGGCACAGTTACCGACTGTGGTGATACCAGGTCGTCATCAACCCTGAGCGGCGAAACAATGGAAACGGTTTGTGGGTCCGTGGAGCGAATCTAACTGTGGGACCCATGCGGAAAGCAAAGAGCCATGACGGCGACGTACCGAGTTTCGCCGCGACGGACATCCCGCCGCCCTCTCGCGGCAATGAGCGTTCGCTGGACTCGTTGTTGTGGGATTCCCGTTGGCAGCAGAAAGGCGAAGCAGCCCGTCCCTCTGGTATCCTTCCTGCTTACGATGAACTCCTTTGCCCTCTGGAGTCTCAACAACAACGCCATGAAGCACTCCCGACACGTCGTCTCACCTAATCACCTCCATCAACAACGCTTGGATTGTGTTGAGCAAGTCTTCAGGCCCCTTGTGAACGTGACATGACTGACATTGTGAAGGTACTACTCCAAGTTTGGCGACTCTTCTGCCTACTACGCGGCTGTTGCTCTCAAGCTGGGGATGCATTTCGACAATTCCGAGGAGGAGTGGAATGGGCCGCCTGATTGGATAGAGCAGGCGAAGAAAGATGTGACAAGTTTGTGGGAGTTGGACTACAAGGGTGATGGACGACAGGTATTGCACCTCGCACTAGGGGCTTCGACTTCAGTTTGACTTCCATCCATCTTTCCTGGCTCATGAAGACTGCCAATAATATTGTATAGACAATCCCAATGACCCTGCATGGCGGGCAAAAATCGTGCTTGTTTAGCAAAGGAGGAGCAAGGCCCAACACACTCCCGCTCCAACCAACGGACACCGGGGGAGCAGGTGTAGCGAATGGAAAGCAATCGCTGCTAACACCTTGGCCAGCACCCAGCCGTATTCACACCCCCTAGAAGGCATAGCTGAAGTGTCACGTACGAGACTCACCGTTGTAGCGTGTCAATCAGTGGCCTGTCAAGCCCCGTGTTCGTTCAGCTGTACGAGTTTTTTTATTGAATCATTACTCGCATGCGACCATAATTCGGGAAGAAGATCGATGCCGTGTAGTGCTTCAACGACTCGCGCGATTGGATACGCCCCCTGTCCCCCCCGCCCCTCCCCTTTCCTTCCTTGCACTCGCCTCCGACTGACTTGCGTGCACGCCCTGGACCGGCAGGTGATCGTTGACCTGCTCCTCTCAGACGGCGGCCGACCGGGTACGCGGCGGCCGGTGTCGAGCGTGCCGAAGTTGGCCACATACCGGTGTATTTCTTGAACCCGGACGTGTGGTGGGTGAACGAGTACGTACAGCCGCGGCTGGGCCAGGACGGGACTCTGGCCGCGCTCGAGGGCATCGGGCGCACCATCACGGACGGCAGAGACAAGCTCAACGCCACGACGATCGGGAAGCTGCATCCACCCACGTACGCGTTCGTCGAGAACGGGCTATCCGCCTGGCCCATAGAACTGCAGGGCAAGCAGGGCGAACACCCTGAGTTTAGGACCGTCTACATGGTCGGCAACAATCCGCGCAGCGATATCTCCTGCGCCAACAGCTACAAGAGCCCCTGGGGAACCGAACGAGGGTAGCGTGCTGGTCAGGAGCGGCGTCTATTGGAAGGGAGACAATGATGGCGGCGCCAAGGTTGTCGACGACAACTTGTCGTCGATAACGTCGAGGTGGCGGTCAAGTGGTCTGTTGCACGGGAGGAGGGGGTGGCCAGGGCTGTTCAGGCGAGGGTACGGCAGGTTGTAAGGACAAACCCGCCAAACGATCAAATCATATTTCTTACACACCACAACTGTACAATGCCAACCACCACAACTACAACCCCAACCACGCCACAACCACAACCGACAGGAACGAGTGAGGAGAGAAAAAACAAAAAATTGCGTCGCCTCGACCACAACTGAACACGAAATATCTCCGAATGCCTGACGCTAGTTGCAACTATTCCTCGCACCATTTTACTCACACCCGGACAAAGGATGGCTGCTCGGTGGGAGGCCCACACGCGTCGTTGACCTGCTGCCTGTATGCATCCCGGCCTTACTGCTCGTACACATCGCTGGCCAATACTTGCACCGTTTGCAGGATTGCCCTCGTATGCGTTGCAGGCTATCCCGGTATGGACTGTTCGCCTGCTGCTCGTACGCATACTACGACGCTCTCGTCGACATTCGGAGTCGACGGCTGACGCTCTCGTCGATATCTGTCGTCTGGTGTCTACGGCTGACGCTCTCGTCGATATCTGTCGTCTGGTGTCTACGGCAGACGCTCTCGTCGATATCTGTCGTCCTGTGTCTACGGCAGACGCGCTCGACGACATCCGGCGTCCTGTGACTACGGCTGACGCTCTCGTCGACACCCGGGGTCTACGGTTGACGCTCGCGTAGACAGCCGGCGTCTGGCATATACTGCTGACGCTCGCGCTAGAAGTCGTCGAATACGTCAGGCGTAGCCATCTGACACCGGATGCCGACGAGACTGTCAGCCGTAGTCACAGCACGCCGGATGACCTGAGTGTCAGACGTAGCCTCAATACGACGGATGTCGTCGAGAGTGTCAGCCGTAGCCGCCATACGGCGGATGTCGTCGAACGCACCAGGCGTAGCCACCATACGACGGATGTCGTCGAGCGTGTCAGCCGTAGACACCATACTTCGGATGTCAACGAATGCATCAGCCGTAGCTATAGCCGGACGACGCCGTGAGAGACAGCCGTTGCCGGATGACATCTAGATAGAGCATGCTGTAGCCGGGCATCGAGGGAGCACCTGTAGATGTTCATTATTCCTTACAAATATGCAAAAAATATGACATTGCGGCTCGCACAGACATGTCCGAGACTCACCTCGACCTGCCATCTCCTGAAAGTGTAGAACTAATACCAAAGAACGATTTCCAATGCTTCCTGATTGTTGCTTTAGACGTGGGGTGGCAGGGGTAGATGTAAAAATTGAAGGCTGCTTGCTGATCCAATCCCCACACGAATGGAACGTGCTTGCCTCCCTCCCTCTTTGTCATCCTAGTCATCAGCGCCACCACCTAGAGTAACCTCTTGTGAATCGTCTTTAGAAACTGGCGAAACCGAGGACGTCTGTAACATTCTTCTATGTCTCCGAACCTAATCCTAGCGAAATGGGCATCACCAGCAAAGCAAGCTTCCAAGCACATGCACACAGTGAGACAATGATATCGCAAGCACTCCAATACGTCTACAATCTTCTTGTCCATCGTTGGGGATTACTTTCGTGGGTGTGGGGGCTATCGATAGTTGGTGAGGTTCTAGGAAACGCAAAGTTGAAGAATACAAGTCACAATTTTGTTTTGTTGTGGGTACTAATTTTTTTTTTGTGTGGTCGTGTAACATGTAAGTGGTACTTACCTCTTACTTACATAAGTACTTACAGTAGATACATTCATTTTATTTCGTCAGCCAGTTCTCAGACCCTGTGGAGCTTAGTTTTTTGTGGGTCGTCATCGACACCACCAGATAGAGAATCCAGAATCCCTTTTCTCCACTTTCGCCATCACCAGAGATAGAAGATACGACTACGTCTCGAAACCCATCGTACCTCATCGAATTGGCACCGGAAATACGACGTCAATCAGAGCACGGGGGTGAGAGTTGGGGGTTTCAACCCAATACTAGTGAGTAGTAATATTGCCGAGGAACGAGGCTAATATTACGTGCGACTGGATTGGGTCTGGTGCGAGACAATATGTAGACGTCCTTCGAGGGCGACGTGCTTGGTTTCTAGTTTACCGATCCTCTCGTTCTACCAACCGACCCTGGCTTGGAGTTCTCCAGCGCTCCACAAGGTCAAGTCCGCGACGATTGCCGGCGGACTCTGCACCCCGCCATCCCAAAGTGGAGCTCCTCCTCCTGCAGAGCCCGATGGGAGCTATCCGACCAAGAAACGTAATCAGTGGGCGCATATATTATGAAACGGCGCACGGCTGTTGACCAATATTCCTCACTGCTTCTAAATTTAATTGTAGTTTTAAAAAGATTTCTATATAAATCTGCAGGAGTATCGGGCAACTTTGGCGCTCTCCTTCAGTCGTTCTTCGTCTCTGAGGTTCGAGATACATAGTTACCGGTATCGGATCGCGCTTCCTATCATCTCGACTTTCCGGGGAGGCACCTCCGCACCGGTTCTCGTCGTCGTCCTGTGGGTGTGCAGCCAACTGCGCCTTGGTCCTCGCTACGTCAAGCCCTTTGTGGTTTTCCAAATATGGTGCATCTATGTAAACAGTTTAAAATCTGTGTTTTCATGCCTCTGAAGCCGGCGAGTGAGTGCGTGAGCGAGGTCGGAAGCAATTGGAGCGGACGAACGAACGGACGGGCAAACGGGCAAGCTGAGCCATTGGCCGGCAAGGCTGAGGGACAGGAGGCAACAGCTGCTAGTTTATTCCTGGACGGGTTTTTTGGTGCGGCGAAGAAAAGAAGACACTCCGGTGGGTTGATGCCGCTTCGAATAAAGGTCTTCCACGATTGGCCGCCGTTATGATGCTACTCTAAACTCTCCAGATCAATCTGAAGTCCGGATATGCCCTCGGACCTGTAGCGTTCGACGGAACCTCGGACGCCCCTCGTATCCGGACTCAGCTGCCAAGGTGGCGACGTCCAGACGTGCAGCTACGGCACGTGGCATTCACGTAACACCTTGGTTCTCGACCCGCATGACGAGGCGATCGGCGGATGCCACCAATCAGCTGGGAACACTGCGTGCGCCTGTCGCGATGATTGGTGCTGGGCGATTGCCATTCTGCAGCACTAACGCGTCCTCGCCTAACTCTGTTGCCGGCCCCCAGATACCGCCCTGCGTTCTGGACTCCTGACGTGTTGCCCTGGATGCAGATACATAGAATGCACACATGCATTCAAGCTCGTGGACTAAAGTGCGCCGACGTAGTCCAGCAAGGCCGTGTGCACGTATGGATAAACAAGAAAAACAAACTCGGAACCAGGCGACGGTCGAGGCGAGCGCCTGTAACTAGTGCTTGCTAGATGCATAACTTATGCATCTGTGCTCATGCAGCCCGATGGTACAAATGCCACCCAGCTCCCAGTTCTTCTGCCTTTCATCCCTTCTTCCTTGCGCAGTGCGTGGCCGATGGCTGCTCCTTTTTAGGCAGACCCCACCCCACCCCCGCTGTCGGCTCTCTTCGTTCAAACTCCTGCTCCATCCGGGCACGACACCTCGCCAATTCACCCCGCCTGCCCATCGCAATGGTTCCTACGAAGAACAACTCGACGCCCCAGTTCCGCCGCCTGGCCATCACCACCCTCGTGCTGCTCTTCTTCTCTTTTGCTCTGATGTGCGCTCCCCGTCTCTATCCCCCCCCCCCCAATTCTCGTTTCGGTCCGATCTGCACGGAGCTCACCGCTGATCTCGACGTCACCGCACAGCAGCATCACGAACGCACGCCGAATCGCGTTTACGGCAAACGCGCCCAAAACGCTCTCGACCCAGCGAGTCCTTCACACCTGGGGTTTGTCGCTCTCGACGTACTGGCGCACGTTCTATCCCACCTCTTACACGCGCGACATCCATCCCAAGCCGATCCATTCCCACAATGATTACTGGCGACGTGTGCCGTTCTACTCCGCGCTCTCCGTCGGTGCGACCTCGGTCGAGGCCGATGTCTTTGAATACTCCGGCGAGCTCTACGTCGGCCACGACCCCGCTAGTCTGACCAGGAACCGGACTTTCGGAACGCTATACGTCGCGCCAATCAAGGAGATCCTTGACCACATGAACCAGGAGCCCGAGCTTCCGATCGCGAGCGGGGATGGTGTGGCCGAGAAGCCGTTGCGCGGAATCTTCGATGTCGATCCGGAGCAAACGCTGAACCTCTACGTCGACCTCAAGACACCCGGCGCGTCAACGCTCCCGGTGGTGCTCCAGCAGCTCGAGCCGCTGCGTACTCCGAGGAACTATCTGACGCACTGGAACGGCGCACATCTCGTCCGCGGGCAAGTCACCGTGCACCTCACCGGCGCCACTCCGTTCGATCTGATTCTGCAGAGCACCTACCGCGACTACTTTTACGATGCGCCGTTGAGCGGCTTGTCGAGCGGCCTCTACAACACCAGCAACTCGCTCATGGCTACCGCGCACTTCCGCAAGGAAATCGGCTCCGTGTACTGGCACTCCGGCGGGATGACCAAGGGGATGAGGGAGAAGGTTGTTGCGCAGATCAAGGAAGCTCACGAGCGTGGGATTGGGGTTCGTTACTGGGGCACGCCGGGATGGCCGATCAGTGTGCGCAACAGTGTGTGGGCGGCGCTGGTGGAGATGGGCGTGGACCTGCTGAACGTTGACGATCTCAAGGCAGCCGCGGAGATGAAGTGGTAACCGAAGAACTTGATTTATTTTCCTTACTGTTCCAGTTGGTAATAGCTAAGTATGTATTTACCTAAGGCGTATTTGGGACACGGAGTTCTACCGGTATGCAAAGCATGATTATTTTTTTTCTGCTTCCTTTTGCTTCTGTCTTTTACTATTGCGAGTAGATACATAATGTACTTAGAACTGTTCGAACACCCAGTTAGGACAGGGGAATCAACGGTGCGCTAGAACAAAACGCACGGTGGCATGGTCTATGGCCATCGCTACTGTTCTGATTTCCCCTCTCCGTGAACCGTGATGGAGCCTGGACTTTGCGTCTATCGCTCTCGCCGACAAAACGACTGGGGCTGCGGAGCCGTCACTACAGCAGAATAATTTGGACGGAGCAACACCCTTGTGTAGTCGCTCCCTACATAGTCCTCTCAACGCAAGTTGTAACAACACTTCGGTAATCTGCATCGGGCATTCATCCTTTGTTCCCGAGCGCTCACTCGCCCAGACCACGGCCCGACGAAGTTGGAGCAGACCGGTCCCTGTGTACTCCTGCGCCCGTCACAGGGGAGCCAGTGGTACCGTATTATCTCTTGTAAGCGGTCCCCCTATGTATAAATCCCACTGATAGATATATGGTGTCAGACACTTTGACGAGGTAGCGTGACCGGGGTCTGGAGCTCGAAAACAACCTCCACCGCAAACCATTACTCCATCACCCAACTTAAAAAAGAATTTATTTCAAGAACACTACTAGATAGAGGAGAATGTGTAGAACATCTCAGTGATCTCCGATTTTGATTTGGAGTGATGGTGGTGGCGCTATTAAACTTTGAAAAAGGCCAACTTTTGTTAGACGGGGTATGTATTCGACCGTGGTCTTGGCACACAGCTATACTATATTAAGAAATCCGAGTGATAGCTATGATCCTACTTATTTACACAAAAGCCTGACAGTATTCCCGTCTACGCGACTTGTACTGCTTTTCCGCAACCTCTCTCTGCTCCTTTGACAATCCGTTTGTATACGCTGTCAGCCATCTCTTACTACGGTCTGCAAACCGTCGTATTGTCTTCAAAGAAGCAGAATCCATAGCATCCCTTATAGTTTTCTCAAGTTCGAGGGGCCGGTTGTACGGTTCTCCCATGTGTGTTTTGGATAGCTCAACCACACAGCGGATCGAGCTGAAATTCCGAACGGAGCTGAGCGTATATCTTCTCAAGGGGCTGCTGGCGCAGGGTGCCAATCAGAGAGCTAGCAGGCTGTGAGCTATGTACACGTATTTCAGAGCAACTCAATAACCACACCAAAGATTGGGCTGAAAAAAAAATTAGTATGAGATTAATATGTTCTCGAGGGACTGCCGACGCGGCGCTGTAACTGGGGCTGTATTGGCGAAACCGTGAAGGAGCTGGCTATAAAGCAGTACTGGCTCCGAATCCCGAAGTGGGGTCTGCATAAGCGGTATGCACAAATTTGGTGTATCATATTCATCACTCGTGCTTAGTCACGGATTTTCGAATTTGTTACGCTGCCAAGAAATGCCAAGACGCTACCTCGTCTAAGTCCATACCAGTCCGCGAGAAAAGCCCCATAGCCGCCCCATCAATGCTCATCACCCGACGCTTCCTTCGCTGCGCCCGCGCCCTGTCTCGTTCCGGGCAGTTTCTTCTCTCGACTCCTGCGGGCCACCAACACCGCGCCACGTTCAGAAGGTTCGCCCCCGTTCCCGCCCGGCATGACGACACCGATGTCAAAACGCCCGCTACCCACGTACCGCAGCAGCGGCGGCAGCTAAACAACGGTGCCGACGTTGAGGCAGACCCGTACGCCAACGAAGACCGGATCGAGCTCCACGTCCGCAGAGTCCGCGAGCAGTGGGGCGAGAACCTGCCGGAAGGATTGCTCTCTGCCCGACGAATACCTACATGATCTACCGACGCTACTACGGCCCGCCCGTGCGCACGCTCTCGCCTGAGAAGGTCGTCGTCGGAGTGTCTGCGGAGGCGCTGGAGGAGGCAGATGTGCAGGTGGAGAGGCTCGCGTCGCTGGAGGATTCGAATGGCGTGCGCGTCGAGTTCGATGCCGAGCTGGTGCGGGAGGAGAATGAGGTGGAGGCGGACGCGGAAGCAGAGGGAGATGTTCCGGAGGGATTCGTCAGAGTACGGAACCCCAAGGAGGCCAAGATGTACGCACGTCTTGGGAAGGATATACAGCGCTGGCTGAGCACGACCGAGCACGGTCCGGCGGTGGAGGAAGAAGAGGAAGGGAAGACGGAAGTGGACGGAGAGGGGGAACGTCGCCTACAGCGGACGCATCCGCTCACGCAGCTGGGATGGTTCGGCACGTTCCCGGGGACGGCGGTCACGCCGGCGAGCATCGCGCGGCCGACGGCGGCGCTGCTCTCGACCGTCAACAGCAAACACCTCGATGACGCCATCTTCAGGATCTTGGGCCCGACACTCGAGAAGACGCCCGTCAGGACGAAGCACTCGGACAACGCGTACGACGCCGTACCCCTGGACACGTCGCACGGCCTGGGCGAAATGGAGGCTAACGTGTATATGGCCACGATCCTGCCCGGCTACTACGTGCAGTCGCTGGGCGCGCTGACAGAGTTGCGACGGAGTCTGGGCCGTGACTGGATCCTGGGCAGCGGACATGACGACGGTGGGGAAGAGAAAGGCGTCAAACTCGTTCTCGACGTTGGAACCGGTGGTGCTGGCGTCCTCGCCTGGCGCGCGATTGGACGCAGTGCCGCAGCTCCGGCAGGGCGAAGCGAACGAGATCAAGGAACCGACGACACCCACGGCACGATGGGGGGGTTGGCTTGCGTATTATACGGCGGTGAAGCATGCCACAGCAGGACTGTACGCTATCCCTTCGTCTGTTAACAAGCATGCTCATGTGCCTGGCTGTTACACCCTAAATACTACAGGGTCGGAATTCGGATACGGACCAGGCAGGAAGGTATCGGAAACTCGTTACAATGATGCAGGGCATATGCCGCACCAAGGTGAGTGACAATGAGCTGAATAGATACTGAAGCGGAGGCTTGACTTCAAGCCAATCCTGTAGCGCTGGGTAGCCCCCGGACCAAGTACCGGCTCGTGTTCGGGAAAGTGCAGACGCCGCTACAGGACCGCACCAGGAGCAGTCTGACGGGAGAGAATGGGGCGGAGCTATCTTGACGCCCGTTGCGGCCAAGGACTAGCTGGTACGGTTGAGGGTTCGTTATCCCCGACCCGGTCGAGTAACGCAATCAACCCCGCAAGCAACCCAATCGCATCACCCAATCACGACAAGAACTGAAGGAGAGGCACCTGCTCTGGCCACTCTCAAGACGCTACTGCCCGATCTAATCGAGAGTTTATCCGTGATACGCCGATGAAGTCTAACGCCAAGGCGAAGAGTTTCACATCGCCTCGCGGGGTAATCCCCCGGAGCATGTGATTCCTGGCTGCATGTGATTTCGCCGAGCCGGATACTTATAGGACGACCCGCCGACGAGCGGTTAACATCATCTCAATCTCAATCTCAACCTCATTCTCAGTCTCAATCATCAGCGGAATGGAATGATCCTCAGCATCATTAAAATCATCAAGCGGAATCAACGACCAACGGACCACCTACCAGTCACGAAGACATCGAGTCACGACCGCCCCACTACGAGCCGTCGAGCGATCCGCCGAGCGAGGCGTCGCCACGGAACCACGAGCGATCCGGCGAGCAAGTCGCCGCCACGGAGCCGCAAACGATCCATCACACAAGCCGCACCGGTGAGGTGTGCAAGCCGTCAGGAAGCCGCCGCGATACTCGCAAGCTGTCGGGCCGCCGCCGGGCTTGCGTCGAACAAACCGCCGCAGCGATACTCGCAAGCCGCCGGCAGCCGCCGGGCCTGCGCCTCGGATCAGCCGCCTAAACGGCGAGCGGGACGACAGTTGATCGGGGAAGGAGACGGAAGGCTACGTGAGGAGCTCGAGGGTCTCGGCGGGAGATAAGGCAACGGGCCTTTATCGTTAGACCGACCAGGACGAGCAGCTTCGGGCTCCGGCCCGCACCCGGGAGGGACTGGCGTGTGAGCGTATTCCTTACCTTATCTTACTCGCGAGGCAGTTGACGAGCGAGCCGTCGGGCAAGCCGCCGGGCCCGTCTCGATCCGATCATCCGCCGAAACGCCGCGAGCGAGCTGTCGGGCAAGCCGCCGGGCCCGTCTCGATCCGACCATTACGCCGAAGCGATATACGCAAGCCGTTGCGACCCGCCGCGTGAGCCATCGGGTGAGATACCGAGTGCGCGAGCCGGCGGGCGATTCCAATATCGAACCGAACCCCTTAGATTATTCGCTGTGAATCCTTTAACGGTGGGCGAACTTGGAAGGACGGTCATGTGGGGTGTTATCCTTGTATAATAACTGAACTCCCGGCGAAGACCGCGCGCACCCCATCTCCTTCGTGACTATCTAGAAACCTGACTAGTTCGATATTACCGTGACTCCGACATTGACCGGACGTCCCAGTGTCACACTGTCTCTTGCAGGCATGTCCGTGCAGAAGTCCGAAATCCGTCCATCTCCATCTCCCCAAACACCCCCTGTAACCATCTCCGGTCTCCAACGCGCGCTGACCGGAAACAAAGAAAACTGACAACGCGCCTCCCTAACAAAGCCTCGCTAACAATCTCCCATCCATACCGTAATGAGAGTACAAAGTACAAAGTCTCTAATAAATTACATTTTCACAACGCAAGTAACTCCCTAGACAGCCCCTCGCAATCTCGACGCAAACTCCATCTCCAACCTCTCTTGCGCATACGGTCCTTCTCGAATCTCCGCCATCATGTCTGTCCCTGGTGGAAAGTCGTGCTCGAATACAGGTTCTCCAGCACCTCTCATGTTGGCAAGCACCGATTGGCGGAAATGCCACCTCAGAAGTTGATCGGATACGCTGTGTGGATTTGTAGGATCGCGACAGACAGGATCCAGACTTCTGCCATCGATGCCGAGATTATCAAGCCCAAATACCACGATCTTGTAGTTATCCTTTTACCAATTAGCGAAAACGGCGAGTTTCAGGACTATGGCAACACTCACGTCAGGGTTCACCGACACAAGATAGTTGTCAAAGTCAGTGTGTACGGTAGCCTGCAGCAGAAAGCCATTCTGACGCGAATTGATTTTCGCTACCCCAGGAGTGACGTCCCTGATCCATCGCCCGTAATCCTGCGCGATCCAGTAGCTTTCACTCTCAAGAGGAAAGATATGAGCCGCTTGAAAACCACTCCATCCCTTTGGTGCCCGACGATTCACAATGCCTGAGATAACACACTTCCCGTCACGAGCACGGATTCCCTCACGAAAGGCATCTTCCCGCCCAGAGATGCTGTGTGTAATGAGGCGATGCACCCAAAGTTCATTGCTTTTGTCAATAGGACCTGTATTTTAAATTAGCAAGCGATTGAAACTCCCACTAAGAGAGTACCTACCGTCGCAATAAACATCATACTCTCCTGGCTGCAGCGAGTTGTTCGCCGTCGTCACGACATGGCCTGAAGTTCTTTCTTGAACGCGGAGAGGACTCTCCGTGACGAGTACGATGAAGAGCATCTCGAGAACATTCGCCTCCGTGACCGACCCATTCTGGACGAGTCCACCCAAAAGGACGCTTGGGTTTGAAGCATCGTAAAAGTGCACATTGCGGTCGAAAGAACGATC
>Ga0307508_10002510_pt1 | contig 19325 bp, 29 predicted proteins | sample 9_EM_MG_FD_203089 | JGI IMG/M metagenome (GOLD analysis project Ga0307508, IMG submission 203089) | Populus trichocarpa ectomycorrhiza microbial communities from riparian zone in the Pacific Northwest, United States - 9_EM | ecosystem: Host-associated > Plants > Roots > Unclassified | place... | reverse complement strand
TGTTATGGAGATGGTATGGTGACGACGGATCTGTGAACCAGCTGCAGCCCCTGAGACAGACATTTTGAACGGCAAGGGAGCCAAACAGGGTATCCTTCACCGCTACGCGTGACTAGCGTAGCCGTTAGTACTATGAAAGTAAGAGTCCGAGAAAGTCCAAGAATCAAGAAATAGTTACGCCTAGGCCTGTGAGCGAGTCACGTTGTTTGGCCTCGACCAAAACAAGTCCTCTCAGAGTCTCACTCTCGATCTTTCGGCATTCCCTTTGGAGGATACTGGGCTATCTGTGAGGGTTGCTTGCGCTTTTATTATAGCAGTTGCTCTCTCCCCATAATACTCGCGTGGAGCTTCACTTGGACGTGTAGAGGTATATCAGCCGGCCCTTCACACTCGATTATTTCAGCGCCGGGCGTTCTTTCCTCGTGACCACTTCTCTGCCAACACGAACACTACTGCCACTACCACTACTATGTCCTCTCATATGAAGTTCATCGCCGAACCGAAGGCTGTTGCAGTGCGCACTCGATCATCCTTGCTTGCGAAACCTCAAGTCTCATGATAGTCGTAATTCTGCCTCTGCGGGCCCCTAGATCGTCGGTTGCCCCTTCAGCGGTGGACAACCCCACCCTGGCGTTGACCTTGGGCCCATTCACCTGGTTGAGGCGGGGCTTGTCGACCAGCTCAAAGGGCTCAACTGGACTGTAAAATTCGACGGCCACCATATGTTCGAAGACATCAAGGTGGAGGACGATCCCCCCATCAACGTTGTTAAGCGGCCCAGATTAGTGTCCAACGTGACCAAAGCGGTAGCCGAAACCGTCAGAGCTCACGCGCGCGCTGGCCAGCTGCCACTGACTATAGGCGGCGATCATAGTCTGGTGCGTCAATTAGCCCGCATAACCACCTCACTCGTTCCGCCGCTCAGCCATGATATGGTATATAATAGGCTTTAGGAACAATCTCAGGAACATTAAGGTTCGTGCGCCTCCTCTCAATGTCAACTGTTCAATCAAGATCTGAGTTCTTTTGCAATGCCATTGCCGCACATCTCATGCAGCCAATATCCCGACGCTTGTGTTATCTGGATTGATGCGCACGCTGATCTCAACACCGTCGCAACCACAGACAGCGGGAATTTGCACGGGATGCCAGTCTCTTTTTTGCTTGGCCTTACGGGGAACGAAGAACTCCACGCGAACTTCTCTTGGATATCTAGTGCACCGAATAACAAGCTCCAACCCTCTCGCTTAGTGTATATTGGCCTACGTGACGTGGATGACGGCGAAAAGAAGATTCTCAAGGATCATGGGATCAAGGCGTTCAGCATGCACCACGTTGACAAATATGGTATTGGGATGGTTGTTGAAATGGCTTTGGATCATGTCAACCCCAACCGCGATTTACCTATACACTTGAGTTTTGACGTGGATGCTCTGGACCCATCCGTGGCACCTAGCACGGGGACGCCTGTGAGATCGATTCACTATGTACATTATCGAAACCAGTCCAGTGACGCCCAGATTTGCCTACGTCACATGATTTGCAGGTTCGTGGTGGGTTGACGTTTCGTGAAGGCCACTATATTTGTGAAGCGATGCATGAAACAGGACTGCTTGTTGCGCTGGATATCATGGTCAGTCTACGCCTAATACACCCTCCATTTTATTTCACCACTGACGCATGCATACTTTAGGAGGTGAATCCATCTCTCGAGGACGCAGCTGCTGTAAAGCAAACTGTTGCCATTGGATGTTCTTTGGCACGCGCAGCGCTTGGTGAGTCCTGGTCATTCCCGTCCCCCGCTGTCTCCATACCTCATTGATTGACATTTCCAAACAGGTGAGACGCTCTTGTAAGGTTCAAGTGTCACAAGTCGAGAACCGCGCACCGGCTGGTACCGTAGATATGGGTGCAGATTAATAACACTACAGTCTACGATAGCCGGCTGATATTTGTCATCTGTGGTTTTTTTACTCGTTCTTGTCATCACCTGAGCCCAGAGACTCTTGTGACCATTTTGTCGCTTTGAAACTCATTTGTATTCATTTACAAGTCAATTTACCGGTACGCGTACGCGATTGTTTTACCACATTGATGATTGGGCGTTGGCCTGAGGTATGAGTGACAAAATTGCCTCGCCATATATAGGTGCGTGTACTTATGCCCATATGCCAAGAATCTGCAAACACTTGAATGCATTAATGGGTGTTAGCTAGAGATGGGGGTGTGCCATTGCGTGGCCCTGCATTGATGCTACATATGTACCAGTGAAGAATACACTACAAATTCATACATGACGAGCGATTCTTCGTCTTCATTAATAATCAGAGTAAGAACTAGTACTGGAACGTGAATGACGATGCCTTCGTCTGCGATGGCGATAATAACCGCCAAAGTCCCAACCATCGTCATAATATCCAAAGGCTCCGCATCCTGCCGCGCAAATACCTGTAACGACGAGAAGGAGTGCGGCAAGTGTCATCCACGTTGCAGAGCCGAGATGTGCGGAGTACCCATCGGCTCGTATCCGTTCGCCGATGAGGTTGAACAAGACCAAATCGACAGCAAATGCGATGACGATGAATAGCAGAGCAAACGACATGGTCAATCCCATGAGAATAGTGTGAATGCGAGAGTAGTTGAACGCCGCACAGGCGCCCTGGAGGAACGCGACAAATAGTATGCAAGCACCTGCACGGGCGGTCAGATGATCAATGGGTTTAGGGGTGCGTGCACACGCTTACCCACAGTGTGCAGAACAAGAACCTTCGTCAGACTACGGATAGTTGGCACACTTAACAGCTCATCCCTGTATCGATGGATCAGTACATATCTGCATTGTAGGGCGAGACGCTGAAAGGACGCACGCCAAGCCCAAGGCAGTTTCGTTAATACTGTAGCCAATGTGCCTCTTTGTGCCAGTATATCCGTATTCGCCAAAATGGATCGATCTCCCGTTGATTTTGGCATCAAGAAAACTGATCGAATTCGATACGGGGGCTGACACTGACACCTAAATGCCTCAGGGGGTGAGCGCCTAACGCAAATTCAAGTGTATATGAGTACTCACGAGGATCATGAGGAGCATCTACCGCCGTCACGATGTAGAAGTCATAAACAACATACAGTATATCAACACCGGTTCCGAAGCTCCAAGCGGAAAACGTGCCGGACACGAGGCATCCAACACGCACACGCACAGATGTGAAACACATTAAAAGCCCGGGGACGGCGGCACAAGCTACCATTCCGAATATCTATCGATCGATCTATGCGTGCAATTACTCAACAAGCAGAATTTGCCAGTCCACAACGTTGGGCATTCAGAAGCAAGCGACCTCGGCAACAATGAACATCAACAACCTTGCAATGCACGGCGCCACAAGGACTTTCTCTCTTCACCATGCCGTTTATACAGTGTTGGCGTCAGAACTAGCTCACTTGGACGAATCATTTGTTTACAAGAAGTCCTGCTTTGCTGATTGCTATTAGTAAGCATCTTTACGAACTCGCGCATATGGCTCAGCAATTGCGCGGGTGTCGCACTTAACAGACTAGATGTCGACACCGGGGGTAAAAAGGTGCAAGTGCGGAAGAAAGACTTGAGCATATTCCACAGCTTAGATATTCTTAGATATTCTTCGAGATGAAATATTACATGTGATCGGATTGATCCATGAATTGTCGTTCTTTCATCCCAGGGAGATTCTAAAAGCCATGGCATTATCAGGGACTACCCGAAGCGCTAATAAACCCAGCGCATACAGCACGCTTTCGGCAGTTCCATATTGCGATTGCGAGCCATCTTAACCAGAGCCACATAAAAGGAGGATGGAAGTACAAAAATGCGCGCTTACTAGGTTTTGTCTAAGCCGCCGCTTCCAGGAGCAGTGACACCCTTGAGAAGGATCGATCTCTGCCGGAATTCGTGGCCGAGCGCAGCCCAGCTTCCCCGTGTGTGCTCAGGCTGCTGGTTATGCCAAGGATGGAGCTCCCCGCACTGATATGATCTGATTGAGAGCAACAGCAAAATGCAAGAGGTAGCCACTTTCTGAGGAGTAGAACTATGAATCGATCACAACAGAGATAATATAGCGGGCCCCTTGAAGTCGAAGTTCCCCGTGATACATATTCGCGTTGCTCACGGGGAGTCGCTGTCGTGATGAAGGTAAACTTATTAGGTCATGACGGGCAATGGTGATTATTTGGACACATGTCAAGACAGTATGATGAATTAGGAACGAAATGCTTCGACGAGGCCGTCAAATCAAATCCAGATGGCGTAAACAGAGATTCGGCCAATTAATTACCAGCAGCAATCGATCCTGGATGGGAATGCTGGCGCAGAAACAAACGCTGGAGAATGTTGATATCATGATTATAAAACTTTCCGACTTGCTCATCCCGAAAAGGCGCCGAGACGCATCCCTCAGCTGCCGCTGGTATTGAAACTTCAGACGTTGATGCCGCCGGAGACAAAGGAGGGGTTGTGAATACGGAAACCGAGAACAGGTACGCCGGTCATCTTTTTGATCCAGTCATCGATCATCGGCCGAGCCTGAATGCTTATCAGATGCAGTAGGCAAACTTCGGGTATCCGCATGCACATCTTGGACTATGTCAGGGCCTGATCTTGAGCCCTTCTCTTGGCGGGCTTGGAGCAAAGGGTGTGTTTCGGAACCATCAGTGGGGTTGAAATTCGGGGAAGGTTTCAGAGTGGATGGAGAGCGCTAATCAAGTGGTCGTCATGGCCAGAGCATGGGGAAACTATTGAAGCTCACATCATTAGTGTGTCAATCAAATCAGGGTCAACAAGGTGAACGCCACTTGCAGGCGGAGATGTGAAAACATTGGCCAAAGCGTTTGAAGCTTCCCGTCTACGAGGAATGAGAAAGATGAGAAAGATTCGGCAGTCAACGCCCAGCAGATCGCAACGTCATTCTACACGTTCATCAGGAAATGTGAAATGGTGCCTTGGCCGATCATTGGCCGACGTGGCAATTCCGCTGAAAGGGTGACTGGCCCCATACAGGAACCGACCGACTGGGTTTGTAGCGCTATTTTCGTCTATTTTGCATTCCGACAAGAAAACTCCGCGCCCAGGGGTTGGTCAATAACCCCATGGTGAAGAAACCTCTTGCGCGAGAATGAACATCCTATGGATTGCCATGTGTATTGCCAATGCATCTGTCAATGTCGTTGTCAGGGTCGTGAAGACTCTTGCAACAGTGATATTTACCTGGGATGATCGGAGGATTGCATGTACGTGTTCATTGATGTTTCATAATTCGGCAGGAAGGGAAGGGAACAGTGCCAGTCTGTTCCAAAACACGGCTAACGATGTTGAACCGGATGAACAACCGTGGGGTCTCGGTCGATGACCGAGAAATTAACCCTATGCTGCAAGTAGAGTCAATGAAGAGTATGGAAAATACGAAAGGTATTGATGGGCCCGAGCCTGAGGCTCACACGTAGATCCACCAGATGATCAGCGGGGGTTGTCGAGGTAGCTGGGAACTCGTCGATCAAGGATTATATATCCCGAAACATAGCCTGCGAGCTATGTGGTGGACGTCTTTATCGTGCATATGCCAGTATGCACTGGATGACTAGGCACATCATGTCATCAAACAGAAGCCCTTGGGCTGTGTTGGTCGTGCAGCGTTGTCGCCGGGGGTGAAGATTAAAATAGGAATGGGAAAGCACTGGACCACTGAAACAGACGAAGCCCTGTGTATGGCACAAAGGAGATACCTGGAAATGGGTTGATTTGCTTGTTGATACCTGAGCAGATGCCACCATCAAATTTTAACTAAATGATTGGGATGGAAATTTGACAGCTGGTGAAACACCGGAAAGCGAAGCAAAAACACTACTAGCAGCACGTTGTTTCCGTCGCGTGGTGGCCGAGTGACGGATGAGAAGAATCCTAGGGATCGCACAGCACATTCAGTCCTTTATGTTCAGCCGGTCGTCTTGTTTAGGCACGCAGTCGACATCGTTCTAGCGCACTGTAAACGGCAGTAAGGCTGAGAAGGAATCTGCCAAGAACTTTGATAATCCCGACGCGCGCCCTGGGCTAGTTCGGTAAGTGATGGTCATGAATCGAATGCCGAAAATGTCAAGCAGCAGCCGTCACATAGGGGCCCGCCGTAGCTTTTTTCTCCTAACAATCGTGACTTAGTTTATCGCGCCGTCTTCCTCGTCCAACGTACCATGATTAGCTCTAGTTGTACAGAGAGGTCGAAAACTGTGACTTTCAAACGATCTGACGATGCGAGCCCGAATCGGGAATGAATAGGATTCAAAGTTAGTGAAAACGAGGCGAGCGAGGCTGCAGCGTGCCTTTCTGCCCCGCGTCTGGGCTCCTGCATCAACTCAGTCACTGGGAACGTCGCCCCGCCGCCTGGCCTACCGCTTTCGTTTCTAAATCACGATCTCAGGGTTACGGCGCCAGACCAGGTACCTGTTGACGCGCTGCGCTGAGTTGTGTCCACGTCAGATTCGCCTCCGACGCAAGACCCTCTCTCCCCACGCGACCTAAGACCCCGTTTGCACTCCAGGCTTGGTTTCCGCCACCGTGTACGACAGGAACATCTTCCCATCTACCCTCAGTGGTGCACTTTCTTGGCCCTCATCACAGGTTCGGCTCTGTGCATTCCACATCCCGTGAGGTTATCAGCGAGGCGTTTGGCCTTTACGAACAGGTTCTAGCTTATTGTAGTTGAGGTGTGTATTATGATAATGATCTTATTCTTATTTGAGAAGTAATCGAATGCGTCAATCTGACCACCCAGCTTCTGGTCCCCCCAAATCCCAGCGCAGATGGAACAGAACATAAATCAGGAGCATTACAAACACGGTCAGTACGTTCAGCATCCAACCCAATCGCATGGTGCTACTGTTCCGCCGCAAATGCGTACACCCCACACGGACCAATCCTACCCTCCGCCCCCGCCGCGTCAAGACTTTCCTTCCAATAGTCCAGCGGGGGCAGAATACCATGACCAATTTGCTCGTCAGCCACATCCAGGCCCAGAACACCAAATGCCAGTACCACCCCCTCCAGGGCAGCATCATCCTGGGCAGATTCAGCATCCTGTTGGACACGCTGTAATGCTACCCCAAGGGCAGCAGCATTCGCCAATGCGCCGCCCCTCTCTTCATAATTTGCAGACCCAGTCGACGCCTTATTATCCACCGCCACCGGTACAGTATTCACCCATGCACACTGGTAGCTACGGACCACCACAAAATCATGTCGACGCCTCTCGTAAGTAGTAGATTTATTTTTGTCTGCAAAGTTTTCTTGTTGCTTATCGTATAAATGCCTCGGAACTGCTCCTGCGGTTGCTGGCCCTTTTTGATTGCTTGTCTTGTTCTCCCGCGCGCTTGCTCGCGTCAAACTTGGCTCTCTTCCTATTATTTCCTGTCACCTTGAACAGCTTCAACGTATAATCACCCATCCCAAATGGCTCAAGATAACTACCCACATTACACCGCACAACGCCCCCCGCAGCAATATTCGGCTATTACGGCCCAAAATAATCCTTCATTTGGAGATGGCGTCGTTAATACAAGTGCGCCCCCGAGCCGAGCAGGCGATACAAGCGCCAGCACTTCATCGCCCGTAACTCCGTCATCCATTCACTCACAACCACCAACATTAGCTCGCACAATGTCGTATGAGCATGTCCCGCAGCAGCATCCCCCTCCGTCGCATATGCAGCACCAGGATTATCACACCGGCGGATATCCTCATGGAATACAGCACTATGCGCCTCCACAACAGTTGCCCGCGCATCACCCGCCACATCCACATCCACGCCCCCACCCACATTCACAACACCCACATCCACACCAGCATTACCAACATGCTTCTGCACATCAGGGTGGTAATGCAGGCTATGAAAGCCCGGTGACGCCTGCTGGAAGTGATACTTTCGGCCCCCCGAACCAACTTTATCCTGAAGTGAACCCGGCAGCGCCACCGATCAGCTCCATGCAAGAACTTCCTCAAGGATTTGGTTCCGCGCCTTCGTCCCCGACAGAATACCGCCGCCCCCCACGGAGCAGTGCGAGCAGCACGCATTCCGAGTCAACGGAATCATATCATTCGGCTGGGAGCAGCTCAGATGTGATTACCCGAGGCCAACGCCGCCGTGCGGCACGGGATGCGGCGGCTTCTCCCTCGTCGACTGCGAGTGCTGCCGCTAGCGGGGGTGCCGGAGGGAGACATGGAGGGGGGCGTCGGACCAGTCGTGGCTCGGCGGATGAGAGTGACCCAGAGTCAGAATTACTGGCTGCTGTTGCTGCTGAGTGCGTACCTCTTTTGCGATCATTTACTATTTCTCCCGTATTATTGTCCTTGTACTCGCTTGCTATGCACGCAGTTCCGGACAACGAAGAATTTTCCTGGATTATCCGATTCATGACATCTCGCTGGTTGCTGACAAATATACCCAATTTCTTTCCCTCATTACGATTATACTCCTCTCTCAATGGCGGAAATCACAAAAATCTCTTATTCTCGGGAATAATTTTGGTAACTGCTGGGCGCTTGCCCTATTTGACGGCTGGATTGCCTATTCTGACTCCGTGCCACGATGCGCCGTGCACACCCTCATAACGCCAACGACCATGATGAACTCGACGACGACGACGACATGGCGTACCTTCTCCGCAGCTCCGAGCAGCGTAAGGAGGACGCTCGCCAGCAACGCATGGACGCTGAGCAGCGGCGACGCGACCAGCTCAGAGACGGGTACGATCGATTGCAGAGCGTCTTGCCGCAAGCACGCGAGAAGCTCAGCAAGGTTAAGCTGATTGAGTGTGGTGCGTCCTTTGATTGGCTTATCACTGTCTGGCCGTTGGTAGTCTAATCCATGTCATTGCGACTATCCCCCTCGTGCCATGTTGTCTACGATTACAGCGACGCAATATATACAGCAGATGACCCAGATGCAGGAGGAAAATCAACAGCGCATCGATCGGTTGCTCAAAGAACGAGACGACCTACAGAGGTACGTTCAGCATTAACATTACACGCCTCCGTCACTTATTTTCTGAAGCGCTGATGCCTCGTGTTCTAGACGAAACGAAGAAATCTCTGCCAACTTGACTGGCACCGTACCTCCACCCCCACCCGTCGCCTCTACGTCGACAGTGGATATCGCGGTGGCCTCCGTGTCAGCTTCGACGGTTCCTTCATCCGACGTCAGCTCAACGCCGAACACTCGGTTCGGTCCCTCCGCGACCCGTGACCACTCAGGTAACGATTTTTCCTCGACGCAGCCGTCAGCGTCCATCGCTTCACCGTCAGGACCGGCTGGGAGTCAATCTGCGTCTACTTCCAGAAGTGTGGTCACAGGGACCGGTCCTCCACGGCGTACGCGAGCGCAGGTGCAGGCTGCGTATGCGGCTGGTAGCGCGCACCAAAGCCACCAGGGCAGCAGTGGGAGCGAAATGTTCGGGGAAATACGCGACGGCGTGTCCGTCACCCAGGGTAATGGGGATCCTTCGAATGGGGGTCGTGCCAAAGCAGATTCAGAGATGTCAGATGGGATGCACTAGAACGATTCGGTTGATCCTCGTGTCTTCGACACTTGCCCCCCGCTCTACCGCCGGGAATGGCATGTCCTGGGCCGCATCGATCGTTTATGGGAACCCTGATAATCCAAACATTTTCGGTATATGCTTTGCGTGAAGCCAATGCATCTGCCCAGAGGGATGCACACTGCGCAGCCTTGCCTGTTTAACCTTTCCCTGCCACACATGACTTTGGAAGACAGGACCCTCTCAATCGATGCAAAGGAACACCTCGCATTACGTTGCGCTGCTTCATTGGGGGCGATCTCTGATTATTCTATCCAACCCATTACAATACCCCCCCTCCAAAACATAGCTTCTGACCCCTTGAACACTGGTGCCGGCACCAAATGCTTGCTCTATTTCATCTCGCAGTTCGTTTCCCTTCGCCATAGCGTGCATACTGTTGTTAGCTTTACTTTCTTGTTCGAATTCTCTCTTGGCCGTGTTGACATCATGCCAGTTTGGCACGTCGAGTTTTTGTTGTCTGTAATATGGACTTCTACAACCCCACCAGATGGCCTTAACATTACATGCTTAACTATTTTATACAGTACAGGTTGTCGTGAGCGCCACGAAAATTAACTTAGGCAAACTCCCGTTTCCCCCCCACCCCTCGACGACCAACACGACGAACCTCGAATAGACGAGCTGTGCTCATAAGACCGCCGGCCTGATTGTTTCCGGAACGTAAGTTGTACTGTTTGTTGGGCATGTGTATGCCTCGTTGCAAAATCGCGTCTCACAATCACTGTGTATGCGCGCGTGGCAACGGCGTTGTGCAGCGTTCCCTCCAGCGAAACTCGTATAAGAAAATTAGCTAGCGTCTTATCGATCAACCTATAGCAGTCGCTGTTCACATTCTTTAACTGTTTTTCCAACTCATGGCCCGTCTTTCGAACCCGAAATGCGGCGTAACATTCATTTTGTCCGCCGCAGTACTCGCCCTCCTTCTCGTTGCCCCGTCCATCGTCCAAGCTGGTGATAATCTTGGCAGTCAAGGTGGGCACCTTGCCCAAGCCCGGCAGCATGGTCGCATGATTCGCGTGCGCAAGCCGCCACAAAAGGACCCGAACGGAGGCAATGATCCCACCACCACTAGCCCGGAGTTACCTTCCGATACCCCTCAGACGTCAACTTCATCTGTTAGCATCTACTTTGCCCGTTTGAATTATTTTTGCTAATTTGCTCCGTGCACGATCACTCAGCAGGATCCTTTCTCGAGCATTACCAGTGCAATTGGTAGTTCAGTCCCCACAACTACCACTACGACCAGCTCGCCATCCTCTACACCCCCTCCTATTACTACGTCTTCCGTCGCCCCGAACACAACAAGCAGTTTGGCGCCTAATACAACCACTACGTCAGCTACATCGACTACTTCATCGAGCTCCACCACTTCGACTACTGAGACGCCCATAGTTCCTGGTACAACGAGCACTGTCATTGTTGCTGTCTCGTCTTCCACGACGTCCCCTGCCGAGACTCCGACAGGCAATCCGTCCTCTGCCGCAGCGCAGAGTGTAGCCATTGCTCGCAAGACGATTGTTGTCCTTGTCTCGATTGCCGGCTCCATAGGTCTCGCGTTCCTCATTTGGACTGGCATTCGCAAGTGGAAGTTCCGCCCGTCTAGAGGATTCGAAGATCGCATGCAAGATCCTATCAACTGGCAGCCAAACGCCGTTGGTTATGATGATAGTGATCCCGCCTACCGCATCGCAGCGCATCGTCGTAATGGATCCACCGGCTCCCACGGAAGCTTTGGCTCTGGTGAAGGTTCCACTGGCCAGCCTGCTGCTCAGTACAGTGGTTACGGTGCTACCGGCGCGACAGGCGTGAGTCGTAGTCTGAGCGGACGCGATGCGGAGACCCAGCATCCCCCAGACGCCCTCCCTCCGCTGCCGCCGCATGATTTCACTGCTGGAGCTCATGGCTCTGATGCTTATCAGTTCTACCATGGCCAAGGCCAGCAGCACATGCCCGGAACATCATCCTCCCCTCCCCAAATGGTGGAGAACGGCCTGACGCGCGGAAACACCATTACGCGTCCTTTGTCTGTGCGTTCAGAAGACCCATACGATGGGCTGGACGAAGATTACAACCACCAGCCGCCCCTGCCACCACACCATGGCGGCGCCTACGCTGCCCACAATGGCGCATGAGCATGCGGCTAATGGTTCAGGGAGGGCAGCAATTAGGCGGAAGACCTCCGATCCTCACTTTGTCTCTATGCCCCTTCGCTTTTCACCCTGTGCTCTAGCTGCATTTCTCTGGCGGCTTCCATACTTTCTCCTCTCAGGTCGATATGGGTTTCCCGCAATTCGCTGGCGTAGCGCGGGTCCATCGCTCCGCTCTGAGCAAGCCCCAATCAACCAATGTATTCTCTCGTTCTCCCAAAACCTCTTCTCTTCTGACCTTCCCTATTGCTTGCCCCTCCCTTTTACTGTTACCCTTACGAGTTCTTGAACAAGTGTTGCTGGTACGCTCGTCGTACCTTACATTACTTCATTCGTCGGGCGTTGAAGCGTTCGTTGTAGTATTGATTGCTCGGCGTGCGTGCGATCAATACTAGTTTTTTATTTTATGCGGAATGGACGCAGTAATATTTATTTTGGGTTCGAATACATACTTGTGTCTGCATCAACTCGTTTATGAAGCAGATCGTTACAGTGAACACCCTAACCTCCATGCTCAGCATTCTTCAGGGTCCCGTGGGTCAGGCTAGATGCAACCTCCCTGAGTTCCTATTGCCCGAGGACGGCGAGGCGCCACAGAAGTTCAACGCCCCCAGCAGAAACGAAGGGATTATGAACAATTTTCTTAAGCAATGCATAATGCAGATCTCCATAAAGAGTGCACATCATTTGTCGGCAAGCAGCAAGGGCTGGATGATAAAGAGGTAATTTCGTCAATCGTAATCTGCGAGGGGCCACTTTCAAGCGCACGCCAATACGCATGTGATGGTCTGACCACGCTAGTTTCGGTAGTCACACTACAACTTCGTCTTGTGCGTGCACAAGGGATCGCACGCCATGACATTCAGTGGTGTTTCAGAAGCGCCAATAGTCCTGGGGTAGAAAAGCAGCTAGGAAGGTAAGGGTGGAAGCTGGCCGATGAGAAAGCGCCAAGACAATCTGGGCGGGATACGGTACATCGTGTCGCACTAGTGTTATATGGAACTGCGATAAGTGAAAATGGAGATAACCCTCACCAAGACAGAGTGGGAAGCACAAGAACATGTCATTGCCCGCAATTGAGATGCTCGTGGAATTTGCAAGTGTGACCTCGAATTGTCGGAATACAACAGCATCCGAGTGAGGAGGCAAAGGTAAAGCTAAGGAAAGGCGGCAGGCAGCTGTTGGAGTTGGAGGGCGCCGACCGGGACCGTGGGCATCGCGCACGTGCAAGCTCAAAGCTCAATTTGTACTAGCACTGACCTCTGATGAGAGTGGGCGTGAGCCTGCTATGTTTTCTTCTACCGTTCGTCGTCGCAGACGGCCAACAACCTGTATACTCGAAAAGCGTAAATCTTGTTGACCGACTCAGCCTCGACTCCGACTTCACGTTGTTGCTGCGCCTCCTGCAGCGTGCACGGCTCATTCCCACTCTCAATCGGGTGGAGGATGCGACTCTCTTTGCGCCGACAAACGCAGCCATTGAGAGATATAGGAACTCGACCTCATCCGCTGCGCGTCTATGGAGTCTAACACACACTGATGCAGATATTTCCAAACCACCCGACAACGTCCAGTACGAACTGCGGCAACATCTACTATACCATGTCCTCAATTATTCACTACCAATTATACCACCCGACTTTCCGAATCAACGCCCAATCGCATTAGACACATTACATTATCCTGATGTCGCTTACTCGCCACCGACAGACCAGCCTGCCCCAGCGCCCCCGTGGTTACCAGAGCCTGGTGGCTCGCTTAACAGCGCCCCACAACGATTACGCATCGCCTCAAGAGGCTCGGCAGCGTGGGTTGGTGTGGATTCTACAGGAAGTGGTGGGGCGCAAGTAACAGTCAAAGACCCATTACGGGCGTCCAATGGGATCATCATCCCCATTAGCGATGTGGTCCCGTTGCCGGATCACTTATATGGGGAAATTATTAACCGCCCAAACCTCCAAGAACTCGCCTCAATACTGACTCCGGAGATGAAGGACTCATTGACCACGAGCCCACATCTCACGCTGTTCTTGCCCAGCGACCCTGCATGGTCCTGTTTGGACACTGTCGAGAGGAAATACCTCCGTAGCGGCTATGCAGAGCGTGATGTCAGTCGGCTCGTTAGTCTGCACTTGAGTGGTGCTGGCGTCAATTCAACTGGTGACGTTGGATGGAGCGACACATGGAGTGACGGTATGACTTGTGAGCAACAGTGGTCTTCGTCATATGCTACTTTTTCCCTCACGCTTGTGTGTTTGCAGTCACAACGGCTGGTGGACAAAATTTGACGGTCGGCTTCTCCGCCAATGGGTCTGCTCAAATCAGTCAATCGGCTGTTGTTTATCAAGACATCTACGCGGCAAATGGAGTGATCCACATCATATCCGACCTGTTGATCGGGCCAGATACTTTCAAAATCAATGCCGAAAAGTATCTACTCGCTCTAAATGCAACAACATTTGTCGGGTTGTTACGCGCAGCCAACCTCTCGCACTACGTTGACGACGAACACGACAGGCAAACCTGGACAATTCTTGCTCCCCGCGATGATATCATATTGCCATGGGCTCACCAACACCGCGAGAGCGACTTAAGTCGTGTGCTCCTGTATCACTTTATTCCTGGGAAGCTGTCTACCAAGGATTTCGTCGATGGGGCTCTTCTCGGAACTGAATTGCGAGAAGATGGGCTCGATGGAGACAGGCAGAGGCTGCGCGTGAGTGTTACGCGCCATGGTAAAGTTGGGCCGGATGCGAATGGTGATGTTGGTTTTGGGAATGCACGTGTGATTGGCGAACCAGGTACGCGGAGTTAAAACCACTGAATAACAACCATGCGAAGGTCACTGATGTGCCCGATTGTGTATTCTATGCAGTTGAAACGGATAACTTCGTCGTTTACATGATATCGCAAATCTTGCAGCCACCAGAGGACGCAATTGTGAAAATTCAAAGCTCGGCCAAATTGTCCACGTTCCTTGCCGCAGCCTACGCCTCTAAGATGACGCAGAAACTCAGAACAGAGCACTCCACGACGCTCGTCGTTCCTCACAATGATGGCTTCGAGCGGCTCGGTCTTCTGACGGACTATCTCCTCTTGCCTGATTCGCAAGGAGATGTACGACGAGTGATCAAGTATCACATGTTACAAGGCCTGTACTATTCCTCGGACTTTGGAGGTGACACAACACGAAACATCTCTAGTCTAGAAGGGACACCTATCATAGTCGATCATGGCCTCAAAGTGCGCGAGTCAAGCATGTGGAATCGCACATCAGCACTTCTCCCGCGAGATGACCTCACGCAGACTGGTGTCATTCATGAAGTGAAGGACGTGTTGCTACCATCAACTGTCCGTGTGAATGTAGGCGACCTTGCCAGGGCGGCCGGCGGCAATACTATGGTCACACTCATTCATCGTGCCGGTCTCGGTGGACTCCTGAATGGTTCACTGACGCTGGAAGACGTAGACGACCTTGACGGATGGAAGCGCACTCACAAAAGGAACCGACCATCGGGCTCTACATCACTAAAGTACCCGAATGCGCCGATTGGATGGACTCTCATCTGTCCTCAAGATAGTGCATTCAAGGGCGTGAATCTCACTCGCCTATTCAATGACGACGAGGCCCTTCGATCCCTCGTGATGCAGCACATCATTCCCGTGACTCCAACAATGACTCCCCTCTCTCTGGACGCTGAGCTGCCCCTCTCATACAGAGATGAAGCCGCATATACCACACTCCTTTCCCCCAACTCGCTGCGTGCAGACCTCGTGTTCCGCGTCACAGCCCAGCCTGGCGCGCCACTGCCGAGGGGCGAGCTACTCGTGGGCATCAAAGGCGCCAGGGGAAGCGGTGGTCTGAGGGATTTTGCTCGTGTAATCGGTTATGGGCGCACCACCGTCCCAGCACGCGGCGCAGAGAATGACCCGACAGGAGGTCCAAGGAGTGGTGTCCTTCAAGTAGATCGTGTGCTTGAGCCCTGGATCCCAGATTGGTGGAATGCTTGGGGGAAACCTGTCGCCAGTGGCATCATTGGTGGCATGTTGATCGTCGCCTTCTGGGCCTCTGTTCTGCATTTCTGGTGGAAAAGGGACGAAGAACCAACTTACGAGCCATTGAATGGCGATATCCAGGGGGAGGATGACTATTAATGAGGGTGACTTTACTTCTTGCTCACAATATGCCGAAACCAATTTCTGTTGATAGAGGTGTAACTACTATAATAACATAATTTGTAAGATAGATTAAGCAATGGCGAGGAGACCATGGCATATGGGACTGAATAACGAGGTGTATAATCGATATGCCCAAGGTCGAGATTCGGGTGATTGTGCGACAGATGATGTACAAAGGCGGAAGAGCTAAGATATTAGTTGCCAATTAAGTCCGGTGCTTCGAACCAGGGTGAGACCAGGCTGCTCACCGTGTCAAGAGGTTGCATATCCATACTGCCATAATTCGATTATATGCATTAAACAAGTTGTAGGGTATCAAAGAGGGTCTTGTTGGATTGGGGGGATAGGGTGTCGAGTGTCGAGTGTGTGGGGGGTAAAGGGTGCTTCGATGGGTTAACAGGAATTAGGTTTAGAGACTTCGGACACCAATTCCTGAGCTTCAGGGTCGCATGTTGGGACGACAGTGGAAGGTTTATAACCGAATTCGTGCGCAAACACTGTACCATTGGCAAGAAGCACGGGAGGTTCGACGTCGGAAGGAATGATATTTGACCCTTGGAGTGCCTGTGAAAGAAACATGTATGCATGCGTGGTTGAAAAGGATGCAAAAAAAAAAAAATTCCAAAAATGGTAAATTTGTCCGATATGTCAAATTCCCGATGAACAGATGCTGATGGAGAGATCAAAAGGAAAGGGGAACTATTACTTACTCGAAGAGCACCTAAGATCCAAGGTGAAGAAGACCATGTGAGCTCGGCTTGATTCACGGGCACAGAACGAAGTGCCAGCTCGATCTCTTGTGCCGTAACCTCAGGTGAGACCTTCCCCAACAAGAGTAGAGATAAGGGTCGCACGGCTCTAGTTGACAGGCTGCTCTCGACAGAGAATACCCATTCAAGCAAACCGATATCATCAGTCAAGGATGCTTCCATATTAACTCTGTAACGAAAGCAAGTGTTGTCATCTGGTGAAGGGTTCTTCTCCGTCAACAAGATGGAGTACGATATCGTCGATGGGTCTCGGGTACTTGGGTTGCGGTGATGAAAAGCTAAGTAAAGACGACGGAGCGTCTCCTTATCGTGTCCACGCTTCTTCGACGAGCCAAAGTGCATGAGGAGAATCTTCGGTATCAAAGCACGCCGCGACATCATGTAACACCTTAGTCACACACTCCCAGGGTTTCAAATTTGCCCGATTAAAGCCGATTTCGCTGGCCAGCGGCGAGATTTGCACTTGCGCTTTCATTCTTGCGCAACTGACCGACGCAAAGGACACGGCTAGAAAAAAAAATTGGCTCCAACCATAATGCAAGAGCAAACGCAAGACGGATAAAGCAACTAAGCATGATGCCAAAAATCTGTGCCTGTCAGCATATCTGTTCACACCCAAGAATATACAAAGTGTGCAAGTGCCTTGCAACCCCCCAGCATCACAGATGATACCGCAGGTAGAGCACTTGCGCCACTCTGCTCGTAAGGAGTGCCACGTCCCACGCGTGCACTGATTCACAAACCGTATCCTTTGTAATGTTTTCACCATGTCATGGTCCATATGAATATGGTGATGGCGGAGAAGAACATGCCAGCGGAAATTGGTCTTGTTGCATACGAAAGCTTCAGCGCAGCTTTACGGCACGAGTACTTGTCGCTGCTTGATGCCCATGAGTTCATCGCGCGACATCGGCAGTCGTCCTGGACGGAACATTCTCTGAAGGGGCGCAATTGCTGTATTCGCGACAGCGCCGTCTTAGGGGCCTTGGGAGCCCCTAGCTATTTCATGCTGTGGTCAAGCCAAATCTGCTAGTTGAGGTGGTATGTTTGACGAATGAGCTACAAGCCTGAAATACCAATGCCTGCGAAGAATTGGCACATGATGGGAGCCTACGGTGCACAATGCGCCTTCTCGAAGTTAACTGCGTTCCAGATATGAAAACGATCAGCTTTGTAAATACTTCGACGGCAAATCAGAACCCAACCTCCTTCATCTGTTGAAGTGAGGGAGTAGGGAATCCCAAATCGTCATCAATGGCTGAGGGACCATTACTCCTCCGCGTGAAATGGAGATTTTTTTTGCCGCCAAATCACTATGGGTACTCTTATCAGCAACGACAGCATTATTACGTTCTTGTGATGCATGGTGGTAAGACGGCGTGAGGGACATCGGAGGCAGCATGGCGGCGTGGACGGCATCATAGGGAATACAGGCGAGCTTGAAGGGACAATAAGAGCCTTTATAGAGGCAAGTTCATTCCCATAGCCCGATTTTGTGCAGGTGGCAAAGACCATTTGGTTATATCATAGCGTCAGAATTGAGCAAGATGCACAGACTCCAAGCCGCAGCTAGCGAATAACAAAAGTCAGGATAAATGAAGATTCTGTCAAGCCTGGGACACAAGAATCACAAGATTTCAACTCGAGTGTCATCAAATGATCGACCCGCGGCGTCCTAGGGAAGATAGCAATAACGATTCATGTTTGAAGTCGAACCGGGGCAATGTGGTCGTACAGATGCTTGCGAAGCACGATACATGGGTTTTCACATCTTGGAGAATTTCCCGTAGCGGGTGGTGCGGGTAAAGAGCCGTTCAACCACACTGGCATCATCTCGATATTCCTAAGTCAGCGCTTCCAAGTAGTATCAGGGCGTAAAGCGCTCGATGAAGATAAACGGCGGGGACCGAATAAAGTGAGACGCAGCACTAGTGACCTGGAGGGCCTCACGTCTTCCCTGCATTAATACCTGTCATAGTTTCCGAAGGGGTGAAATGTGGCCTCTGGCAGATAGAACCCGCCTCCTCCTGGACAAACCCCACCAAATATGCTGTAACCACGATATGAATCCGTGGTCTAGGTCTAGGTCATGATAAAGGGCCTAGCGCATTGCATGCAGCGTTGTGTGTTTATGTTTGGTTTTGCCTTGTACTATTTACGATGATGTAATTCATCATGACATGGAATGATGATCCCCTGTGCTCGATGTACCTTTGCGGCGCAATTTTGGCCTCCAGCGGGTGTTACCCGCGCCTGATTTTTTTTCCCTTCTTGTAATCCTCCCTAATTCGTATGACCGGTCGCTCAGCAACAAGTTCTGTTTGTACTGTACTTGTGCTGCGCTGTATTGACTTGTAAGATTGTTCCTATCCCCGATTTCACTTATCGGCAATGCAACAATCACAACACTGTCGTCCTAATGTAGTAATCACGATTTCACCCACGGCATATGCCGCTTTCAATAGAAAAATCTCAATGATCTGAATCTAACCACTTTGAGAATATACATATGAGAGCCGATAGATAATATGAAATTTTAGCCTAGCTCATCCGACAGAAACTGGAATTGGGGGGGGGGGGGGGGGGGGGGGGGGGGGGGGGGGGGGGGGGT
>Ga0307508_10002509_pt1 | contig 19330 bp, 19 predicted proteins | sample 9_EM_MG_FD_203089 | JGI IMG/M metagenome (GOLD analysis project Ga0307508, IMG submission 203089) | Populus trichocarpa ectomycorrhiza microbial communities from riparian zone in the Pacific Northwest, United States - 9_EM | ecosystem: Host-associated > Plants > Roots > Unclassified | place... | reverse complement strand
CGCGGGTGCGGTCGGCCGTGTACGTGTGGGCGCCGCGCCCCGGCCCGGTGCCGGGCAGCAGGTTCGTCACCGCCGGGTTGGTGAAGGCGCCGCGCAGCATGACCTCGTGGTTGCTGCGGCGGGTGGCCAGCGCCGGCAGGCAGGTGGTGTCGTGCAGCATGATCCGGTTCGGGTGCACCGGCACCTCGCAGCCCCCGCCACCGGCCCGGACCCGGCCGACCACGTCCGCCAGCGCACCGGGAGCCCGCCGGGCGACGTTCTCCAGCAGGACGCGCACCGCGTACGGGAGGGTGTCCAGCTCCGCGCGCGGCAGGAGGCGGTCCAGGGGCCGGTAGCGGTACGGGTGGCCGTCCACGGTGAGCACGGCGGTGCGGTCAGCGTTCATGATCCCTGCTGTCGTAGGCGGAGCGGTACCGGCGCGATGGCTGGGGTGTGAGCCGCCCGCCCGCGCCCCTATTGATATCTCTCGCGTCTCAATAGGCTGCGACCAGGTATTTGTGGTGTATGGGACGTGTTCCCTACGCTGAGGCGCAGTGTGAGGGGAGTTTCCGATGGAACTCAGGCAGCTCCGGTATTTCGCGGCCGTCGCCGAGACCCGGCATTTCGGGAGGGCAGCGGAACGGCTGCACATGGCCCAGCCCCCGCTCTCCCAGGCGATCCGGCGGCTGGAGACGGAGCTGGGGGTGGAGCTGTTCGCCCGTACCACCAGGCACGTCGCGCTGACCGGGGCCGGTGAGGTGTTCCGTACCGATGTGGAGCGGATTCTCACGGCGGTCGACGAGGCGGTGGCCCGGGTCGGGCGGTTCGCCTCCGGCGCGGAGGGCGTGCTCCGCATCGGGCTGACGGGCTCCGCCTCGTACCGCCAACTGCCCGCGCTGGCACGGCTGGTGAAGCGCGAGCTGCCGCAGGTGATCCTGGAGGTGCACACCGACATGCTCACCCCCGCCCAGGAAGCGGGGCTGGCCGAGCGCCGCCTCGACGTCGGCGTGCTGCGCCCGCCGGTGCGGCGGGAGGGCCTCGTCCACCGCCCCATCGCCACCGAACCCCTGGTGGCCGCCGTCCCCGAGGGGCACTGGCTCGGTGAAGCGGACTCCGTACGGGTGGAGCAGCTGCGCGACGAGAACTTCATCATGTACGCGGCCCAGCTCGGCTCCGTCGTGGGCGACGCGGTGGTCCGCAGCTGCCTCGCCTCCGGCTTCTACCCGCACCGCGCCTACGAGGTCACCGAGACCTCGGCGGCCCTGGCGCTGGTCGCCGCGGGGCTCGGGGTGGCCGTGCTGCCGGACTCGATCCGCTCCGCGCCGCGCGAGGGAGTGGTGTGCAAGGACATCGAGGACGCCCTGTGCGTCCGGCTGGACCTCGCCTGGCGCGCGGACGACGACTCACCGCTGCTGCGGAACCTGCTGAAGGCGCTGGAGCAGAACGACGTGTTTCTCGAAGGAGAGCCCGCAGGAGAGCTCGAAGGAGAGCGGCATTGAAGATCGTCAAGGTGGAGGCCATCCCCTTCGCCATTCCCTACGAGAAGCCCCTGAGGTTCGCGAGCGGTGAGGTCCACACCGCCGACCACGTCCTGGTCCGTGTCCACACGGACGAAGGCCTGACGGGCACCGCCGAGGCGCCACCCCGGCCGTACACCTACGGAGAGACCCAGGAGTCGATCGTGGCGGTGATCGACAAGATCTTCGCGCCGCAGATCCTGGGCCTGACGCCGCTGGAGCGGGAGGCGGTCCACGAGAAGCTCGACCGGACCGTGGGCAACCCGACCGCCAAGGCAGCCGTCGACATGGCCCTGTGGGATATCCTCGGCCAGGCTGCGGGCATGCCGGTGTCCGGACTGCTCGGCGGCTTCGGCGACCGCATGCGGGTGAGCCACATGGTCGGGTTCGCGCCCACCGGGCAGATGGTGGACGAGGCGCTGCGGGTCCGGGACACCTACGGCATCACCACGTTCAAGGTGAAGGTCGGACGACAGCCCTACCGCGCCGACGTCGACGCCTGCCGGGCGCTGCGCGAGGCCCTCGGCCCGGACACCGGGCTGTACATCGACGGCAACCGCGGCTGGACCGCCTCGGAGTCGGCGCGCGCCCTGCGCGAGATGGCCGACCTCGGCCTGACCTTCGCCGAGGAACTCTGCCCCGCCGACGATGTGCTGGGGCGGCGCTGGCTGGTCGCCCAGAGCCCCATCCCCTTCATCGCCGACGAGAGCGCCACCCGGGCCGCCGAGGTCACCCGCGAACTCCTCGGCGGCTCCGCCACCGCCATCAGCATCAAGACCGCCCGCACCGGGTTCACCGCGTCCCAGCGGGTGCTGCACCAGTGCGAGGGGCTGGGCGTCGAAGTGGTCATGGGCAACCAGATCGACGGCCAGATCGGCACCCTGTGCGCGGTCGCCTTCGGCGCCGCCCACCGGACTGCCTCCCGGCACGCGGGCGAGCTCTCGAACTTCCTCGACATGACGGACGACCTCCTCGCCGAGCCGCTGACCATCGCGGACGGCACCCTGCGTGTCCGCGAGGGCGCCGGGCTCGGCATCGACATCGACCCCGCCAAGCTGGCCCGCTACCGCCGCGACCGCTGACCCGGCCCCGACACCACGCCACACCACGCCACGCCACCCACGACCGACGGACAAGGAACGCGATCATGACCGACATCAGCACCGACGCCCCCGCCGAGCAGGCCACCGCGGCCGCCTCCGGAGCCGCCGCCACCGAGCGGTTCCGCACCAAGGGGCAGACCGGCGCCGCCGGGGCCGACACCTCACGCGTGGACACCCTGGTCTCCGAACTCCTCGCCGCCACCCACGACATCATCCGCCGCCACAAGCTGAGCTACGCCGAGTACGACGCGCTCAAGTCGTGGCTGATCCAGGTCGGCGAGGACGGCGAATGGCCGCTCTTCCTGGACGTCTGGGTCGAACACGTCGTGGAGGAGGTCGCGGGCGACAACCGCGAGGGCAGCAAGGGCACCATCGAAGGCCCGTACTACGTCTCCGGCGCCCCGAGCCTGCCCGCCGAGGCGACCCTGCCCATGCGGGACGGCGAGGAGGGCACCCCGCTGCTCTTCCAGGGACAGATCACCCGCGTGGACGGCACCCCGCTGCCGGGCGCCGTGATCGAGATGTGGCACGCCGACAACGACGGCTACTACTCCCAGTTCGCCCCGGGACTGCCCGAGTGGAATCTGCGCGGCACCGTCGTCGCCGACGGACAGGGCCGCTTCGGCATTCACACCATCGAGCCCGCGCCTTACCAGATCCCCACCGACGGTTCCTGCGGCAGGCTCATCGACGCCGCGGGCTGGCACGCCTGGCGCCCCGCACACCTCCATCTGAAGGTCTCGGCGCCCGGCCACCAACTCGTCACCACTCAGCTGTACTTCAAGGGCGGCAGCCATGTCGCGGACGACATCGCCCGGGCCGTGAAGCCCGAACTCATCCTCGACCCCGGCCCGGCGGCGGACGGCGGCGGCCGCGAGGTCACCTACGACTTCGTTCTCGACAAGGTGTGATGCGCGGTGCTGTTCGCGGTACGGATGGACGTCGACATACCGCGCGACCTCGACCCCGAGGTGCGCACGGATCTGGTGGCGCGTGAGAAGGCGTACTGCCGGGACCTGCAGAAGGCGGGCACCTGGGTGCACATCTGGCGCTGCGTCGGGCAGTACGCCAACGTCAGCGTCTTCGACGTCGAGGACAACGAGGAGCTCCACCGCGTCCTGTGGAACCTGCCCCTCTTCCCCTACCTGACGATCGACGTCACACCGCTGGCCCAGCACCCCTCCGACCTGGGGGCCGACGACGCCGGGGCATGAGGGAACGAACGACGAGCAGAGAACTGACGAAGGAGGCGGACACCATGGGGACGGCCGCACCGCGCGTGGCCATCGTGGGCGCGGGGATCGGGGGACTGACCCTCGGGCTTTTCCTGCGGCAGCGCGGCATCGACGCCGAGATCTTCGAGCAGGCGGAGGAGCTGAAGGAGACCGGCGCCGCGGTGGCGCTGTCCGCCAACGCCACCCGGCTGCTGGACGAACTCGGCCTCGGCACCGCACTAGCGCGACACTCCGCCGAGCCCACCGAACTGGTCTACCGCCACTGGCGGGACGGCCACCGGGTGGCCGCCCACCCGGTCGGCGAGGTGTACCGCGAGCGGTACGGCGGCGCCTACCGAGGTGTGCACCGGGCGGTGTTCCAGACCATCCTGAGCACGGCGTGGGGCCGGGACGGGCTGCACCTCGGCGCGCGGGTGCGCGGCCTGGCCGAGGAGCGGGACGGAATGCGCCTGGAGCTGGACGACGGCCCCGGCGCGGCCCGCTTCGACCTCGTGGTCGGCGCCGACGGTGTCCACTCCGCGGTCCGCCGCTGGATACACCCCGGTGAATCAGCCGTGTACTCGGGTACCAGTGGCTTCCGGGGCCTGGTTCCCGCCGAACGGGTGCCGTCGCTGCCCGACCCGCGGGCCATCCAGTTCTGGATGGGGCCGGGCGGACACGTCCTGCACTACCCGATCGACCGGCAGGGCACGGTCAACTTCCTCGCGGTGCTCCGGGGGCCCGCCCGGTGGACCGCCGGTTCCTGGCGCGCCGAGGCCGCGCCGGGCGAGCTCGCCGCCGCGTTCGACGGGTGGCATCCGGCGATGGCCGAGATGGTCACCGGCGCCCCGCAGAGCGACCGTTGGGCCCTGTTCGGCCAGGACCCGCTGCGGAGCTGGGCCCGTGGGCGCGCGGTGCTGCTCGGGGACGCCGCGCACGCGATGCTGCCGCACCACGGCCAGGGCGCCAACCAGACCATCGAGGACGCCGCCACCCTGGCCGACTGCCTGGCCGGGGCCGCCGGGCCAAAGGCCCGCGGCGCCGCGCTGAGCCGTTACGAGCGGCTGCGCCGCGCCCGTACCCGGCAGGTGCAGCGCAGCTCGTGGGTGACCTCGGACCTGCTGCATCTGCCCGACGGGCCCGCCGCCGAGCGGCGCGACCGCAAGCTGGCCACCGTGCCCGAGGACTTCGGCTGGATTCACGCGTACGACGTACGACGCGCCGGGTGACGCACGGCGGGCGCCGCGCGAGGACTGCTGCCGGGTTCGGTCGAGACGGTTGACAGTCCTGCGCGGCTCCCCGACCATGCGCTGAGATGGGAGCGCTCCCACTGTCTCGTCCCGCCATGTCCCGTCGTCAGCACGGCCGTTGAGAAGGAGACCCCCGCGCATGACTCGAAGAGCCGCGTCGGCGGCCGTGGTGCTGCTGGTGGCCGCCGCCGGTCTGGCAGGCCCCCAGGCGAGTGCCTTACCGGGCGGGGGAGTGCGGCCCGCCGCCTCCTCCGCCGCTGCGGAAGGCCCCGCCCTCAGCGTCGACACCACCACCGGCCGCAAGGCGATCGACCCGCACATCTACGGGATCAACTTCGCCGACGAGGCACTGGCCGAGGAACTGCGCCTGCCGGTCCGGCGCTGGGGCGGCAACGCCACGACCCGCTACAACTACCAGCAGGACGCGTACAACGCGGGCGCGGACTGGTACTTCGAGAACCTCTTCTACGGCAACGGCACCGCCCAGCTGCCGGACGGCTCGGAAGCGGACAAGTTCGTCGAGCAGAACCGCCGCACCGGCACCGACACCGTGCTGACCGTGCCGATGAGCGGCTGGACGACGGCCGCGCGCAACGCCGCCTGTGGCTTCAGCATCGCCAAGTACGGCCCCCAGAAGGCGAGCGACGCCCAGTGGCGGCCGGACTGCGGCAACGGGGTGAAGACCGACGGTACGAACGTCACCGGCAACGACCCGGCCGAGACCAGCATCCCCGCGGGTCCGGAGTTCACCAAGGGCTGGGTGGAGTACCTGAAGCGCACGTACGGCGCCGCGGACTCCGGCGGCGTCCGCTTCTACAACCTCGACAACGAGCCCGACCTGTGGTGGAGCACCCACCGCGACGTCCACCCGGCGGGCACCGGCTACGACGAGATGCGCGACAGCACGTACGCCACCGCCGCCGCCATCAAGGACGCCGACCCGGGAGCGCGGACCCTCGGCCCGGTCGGCTGGGGCTTCAACTCCCTCATCTACTCCGGCCTCGACCAGAAGACCTGCAACGAGAAGGGCGGCGACTGCTGGTCCAACCCGCCCGACCGGGCGGCCCACGGCGGGCAGCTGTTCGCGCCCTGGTACCTCCAGCAGATGAAGGCGTACGAGCAGAGCCACGGCCGCCGCATCCTGGACTACTTCGACGAGCACATCTACCCCCAGCAGACCGGGGTGTTCGGCGGCGGCGTGGACGAGGCCACCCAGGCGCTGCGACTGCGCTCCACCCGGCAGCTGTGGGACCCCACCTACGTCGACGAGAGCTGGATCAACCAGCCCATCCAGTTCATCCCGCGTATGCGCTCCCTGGCCGACGAGAACTATCCGGGCACCAAACTCGCCATCACCGAGTACAACTGGGGCGCGCTGGACCACATCAACGGGGCCCTCGCCCAGGCCGATGTGCTCGGCATCTTCGGACGGGAGGGGCTGGACCTCGCCACCCTGTGGGACCCGCCCACGTCCACCGAGCCCGGCGCCTTCGCCTTCCGCATGTTCCGCAACTACGACGGCGAGGGCGGCTCCTTCGGCGACACCGCGGTCCGCGCCGCCAGCGCCGACCAGGACAAGCTCGCGGTCTACGCGGCCGAGCGCAGCGGCGACAAGGCGCTGACCGTGATCGTCGTCAACAAGACCACCGGCGATCTGACCGCCCCGGTGTCCATGACCGGCACCACCGCGCCGGGCGGCGCGGCGCAGGTCTACCGGTACGGCCAGGACGACGTCACCGCGATCAAGCACCTGGCCGATCAGCCGCTGACCAACGGCGGTTTCACCGCTACCTTCCCGGCCTACTCCATCACCGAGTACGTCCTGCCCGCCGGATCGTCCGACGCCGAGCCGCCCACCGCGCCCGGCACCCCTGCCGCCACCGCCGTCGGCTCCGACCGGGCCACCCTCGCCTGGGGAGCGTCCAGCGCCGGATCGTCCCCGGTGGCGCGGTACGAGGTGTACTCCGGCGACACCACGGGCGCCCCGGTCGCCACGGTCGACGCCCCCGCCACGAGCGCCACCGTCACCGGACTGTCCCCGGCCACCGCCTACACCTTCCGCGTCGTGGCCAAGGACACCGCCGGGCGCGGCTCCCCGCCATCCGCCGCGGTGAAGGTGACCACGGCCGCGGCCCCGGCGGCCTCCTGCACGGTCGGCTACACCGTGGGCACCGACTGGGGCAGCGGCTTCACGGCCACCGTCACGATCACCAACAAGGGACCCACGGTGAACGGCTGGCAGCTCGGCTTCTCCTTCACCGGAAACCAGAAGGTCACCCAGGGCTGGAACGGCACGTGGAGCCAGAACGCCACCGCGGTCACCGTGAAGGACGCGGGCTGGAACGCCACCCTGGCCACCGGCGGCTCCACCTCCATCGGCTTCAACGGCGCCTACACCGGCACCAACCCCGCGCCACGGGACTTCACCCTGAACGGCAAGCCGTGCACCGCCCCCGGCACCGCGGCCGCCGCACACATCGCGGCCCCGGTCGGTCACGCGCCCGGCGCCGACGCCGTACGAGGAGAGAACCCCGACCGGAGGAGGCCGCAATGACCGCGCACGGATACGGGCGCAGGCTCAGGGCCGCTCTGCTCGCCATCGTGACCGCCCTGGCGGCGGCCCTGCTCGCCGTGCCGCCCACGGCGTCCGCCGTGAACGGGGCGTCCGCCGTGAACGCGCTCAGCATGCGCGGCGCCGATGTGTCGACCGCGCAGCGCGCCCTCGACCTCGGCGCCAAGTACTACGACGCGAACGGCAACGCCGCCGACCCCCTCGACATCCTCAAGGGCGCCGGAGTGAACTACGTCCGCCTGCGGGTCTGGAACAACCCCGCCAGCGGCTACAACAACAAGGCCAAGGTGCTGGCCTACGCGAAGGCGGTCAAGGCCAAGGGGCTGGGGCTGCTGGTCGACTTCCACTACTCCGACACCTGGGCCGACCCGGGCAATCAGCGCAAGCCCGCGGCCTGGGCGAGCCACGGCGTCGGCCAGCTCCAGACGGACGTCTACAACTACACCTACGACGTCTGCAACAGCCTCAAGGCCCAGGGCACCACCCCGGACAGCGTGCAGATCGGCAACGAGATCAACGTCGGCATGCTGTGGAACGACGGCAAGGTGGTCGACAACGACTTCACCAACCTCAGCCTCCTGCTGAAGGCGGGCTACAACGCCACCAAGGCGTGCAACAGCGCCACCAAGGTGATCATTCACACCGCGAACGCGGACAGCGACGCACACGCCCGCTGGTTCTACGACGGGATCAAGGCCAAGGGCGTCAGCTGGGACATCACCGGGCTGTCCTACTACTGCATGTGGCACGGCTCGCTGACCACCCTGTACGACGTCACCGCCGACATGAGGTCCCGCTACGGCAAGGACGTGGTCATCGCCGAGACCGCGTACCCCTTCACCACGGCGAACGCCGACAGCACCGGCAACTCGGTCACCTCCGGCTGCTCGGGCTACCCGCTCACCTGGGCGGGCCAGGCCGCCAACTTCACCGACGTCCAGAACACCGCCCGCAACGCCGGTGCGATCGGTGTCTTCTACTGGGAACCCACCTGGTACGCGGTCCCCGGCAACGGCTGGGACCCGGCCGACATCAACAACAGCGGAGACGGCTGGGACAACATGGCCGTCTTCAACTGGACCGGCCGGCTGAACCCGAACATCAGATGGGCCCCATAGCCCACACCCCATAGTCCCACCCCATAGTCACTCCATCGCACACCTGATCGATTACCTGGGTACACTGCCCCCATGGGCGCGTATCTCCAGGGCTCGCTCTTCGACCAGGCCGACGACGCGGTCCTCGGCCCGCTGCGCGGGGTGCGCAGGACCGCGCTGCGGGACGGGGCCTGGATCGACCTGCTGACCGGATGGCTGCGGGGCGCGGACGACCTGTTCGCGCGGCTCGCAGCCGACGTCCCCTGGAAGGCCGAGCGGCGGCGGATGTACGACCGGACCGTGGAGGTCCCGCGGCTGCTCGCCTTCTACGGCTCCGACGACGCGCTGCCCCACCCCGTCCTCACAGAGGCCCGGGACGCGCTCTCCGCGCACTACGCCGCCGAGCTGGGGGAACCGTTCACCACGGCCGGGCTGTGCTACTACCGCGACGGCCGCGACAGCGTGGCCTGGCACGGCGACCGGACCGGCCGCGGCAGCGCCGAGGACACCATGGTCGCCATCCTGTCCGTCGGCGCGCCCCGTGATCTGCTGCTCCGCCCACGCGGTGGCGGGGCCGCGATACGGCGGCCGCTCGGGCACGGCGATCTGATCGTGATGGGCGGATCGTGCCAGCGGACCTGGGAACACGCCATCCCCAAGAGCACGCGGACGACCGGGCCGCGGATCAGCGTCCAGTTCCGCCCCACCGGGGTGCGATGACCCCCCGGCTCTTGAGCCGATCAGCGCTGTGCACGATGCTCAAGGCCTGACCACGGACGTGCCCCGGCGCGAGGAAGGTGGCGGCGATGCGTGCCGAGCCGGACGGCGGCGACTCCCTGCTGCGGAAGGTGCGGCTGATCCTGGGGGCCTTCGACACCGGAGCGCCGGTGCTCGGTCTTTCGGAGCTGGCCCGGCGGACCGAGCTGGCGAAGACCACCGTGCACCGGGTGGCCACCGAGATGGTCGGGGTCGGCCTGCTGAACCGGCACGGCCGCCGCTATGAGCTGGGTTCCCTCCTCTTCGAGCTGGGCCAGCGCGCGCCCCGGACCAGGGCCCTGCGGCTGATCGCGGCCCGCTACCTCGAAGACCTGGCGCTGACCACCCGGGAGACCGTCGTGCTCGCCTTCCCCGGCGACCACGACGTGCTCTTCGTCGAGAAGTACTTCAGCCAGCGAGGCGGCGGTGTCGCCGTCACCGAGGTCGAGGGCCGGGTGCCGTTCCACTGCGGGGCGTCGGGCAAGGCGCTGCTGGCCTTCGGCTCCACGGCGACACGCGAGGCCGTCATGGCCTCACCGCTGCGCCGCCGCACCCCGTGGACGATCACCGATCCGGCCCGGCTGGAGGCCGAGCTGGAGCAGGTGCGCCGCCAGGGCTACGCCGTCGAGCGGCAGGAGCTGGTCGTGGGCTACGGGGCGGTCGCCGCGCCCGTGTTCGCCGACGGTGTCGCCGTGGCGACCCTGACCGTGGTCGGCCCGGTCGACCGGCTGGACGTGCGCCGGACGGCTCCCGCGGTCGGGGCGGCGGGCCGCGCGCTGACCCGGGATGTCGCGCCGGTGAAGGGCTGATTTCCGGCAAGCGGCCGGGTCCGCAAATTTTTTGGTCCGGTGACCGGGCCATTGGCATTTTCTCCCTCCGGGCCGCCACGAACAATGCGTGAACAGCCGGGCCGCGGTTGGCGATCCGAGAAGCGGCCGATGGGAGACCGAGATGGCAGAAACGAAGGGTGCCCCGCGCCAGGTGCGCACGGCGGCGATCGCGAGTCTGGTCGGCAGCGCCCTGGAGTGGTACGACTTCTTTCTCTACGGCACGGCCGCCGCGCTGGTGTTCAACACGCTGTTCTTCCCCACCTTCGATCCGCTGGTGGGCACGATCGCCGCCTTCGGCACCAACGCGGCGGGATTCCTCGCCAGACCGCTCGGCGGCATCGTCTTCGGACACTTCGGTGACCGGCTCGGCCGTAAGGCGATGCTGGTCATCACCCTGATGATCATGGGGGTTTCGACCTTCCTCATCGGCCTGCTGCCGGGCTACGCCGCCCTCGGGGTGTGGGCCCCGGTGCTGCTGGTGGGCCTGCGGATCGTGCAGGGCATCGCCGTCGGCGGCGAGTGGGGCGGCGGTGTGCTGATCGTCAGCGAACACGCCCCGGACCACCGCCGCGGCTTCTACTCGGCCTGGAGCCAGACGGGGGTGGGCCTCGGGTTCGTCCTCTCCGCCTCGGTCTTCACCCTGGTCCAGGCCGTGACCAGCAAGGACGCGTTCCTCGCCTGGGGGTGGCGCATCCCGTTCCTGGCCGGAATCGTGCTCACCGCCGTCGGACTGCTGATCCGGATGCGGGTCATGGAGACACCCACGGCCCAGCGGGCGGAACCGGCCGGGAAGAAGGCCGGGCTGCCCATCCTCGACGTCCTGCGCACCCACCCCAAGGCGGTGCTGATCGCCTTCGGCGCGCGCATCGCCGAGAACGGCGCGCTGTACGTCTTCCTCACCTTCAGCCTCTCCTACGCGGCCACGATCGGGCTGAACGGCGATCTGGTGCTGGCCGCGGTCGTGGCGGGGATGCTGGTCGAATCGTTCGCGATGCCGATGTGGGGAGCCCTGTCCGACCGTGTCGGACGCCGTCCGGTCTACCTCGGCGGTGCGATCGCGATGATCCTCTGGGCGTATCCGTTCTTCGCGATGTTCGACTCGCGCAACCCGGTCCTGGTGTTCGTGGCCGCGTTCGTGGCGCTCGTGATCTGTCACGGCTCGATGATCGGCACCCAGCCGTCGTTCTTCCACGAACTCTTCGACAGCCGGGTGCGCTACAGCGGGGTCGCCTTCGGCCATGAGCTGGCCTCGATGGTCGCCGGTGGCTTCTCGCCCATCATCGCCACCGCGCTGTTCGCCTGGGCGGGCGCGTCCTGGCCGATCGCCCTGTTCCTGATCGGCATGGGCGTGGTCACCGTCATCGCCGTGGCGGCCGCCCCCGAGACCGCGGCACACCCCGATCACGGGAAGGAGGATGTTCCCGCATGCCCTCGCCCGAGCATCTCGCACATGGGGCACTGACCCGCTACCTGGAGCTGTGCGACGTCCCTCGCTCGCCGGACGTGACCGGCACGCTGGAGGACCTCTTCACCCCGGACGCCGTGTGGGAGGGCGTCGGGCCGCTCTACACCGCGAAGTTCGGCCGTACGACCGGCGCCCGGGCCATCGCGGAGATGGTCGCGGCGCATCTGCCGCCGAACCCGCACTTCCAGGCGAATGTGCATCTGCTCCACCCCGGCACGACATCCGCCGAAGGCGACGAGGTCCGGGGGAGGTGGCTGATGCAGCAGCTGTCCCGTTACGTGTCCGGAGCCGCCGAACTCGTCGTGGCCCGGCTGGAGGCGGACTTCCGTATCGACGGCGACACCGCCCGCATCCGCCACTTCCGTACTGAACGCGTTTTCACGACCGGACTCCCCGACGACGTGGCGACGGCCCGGGCGGCGGCGCTATGACCGCGCACGACGACGGCCGGACGATGCTCCTCACCTGCTACCGCGACATCCGCCCCTACGGCTGGCACCACGTCGACCTGTTCCTCCACGACCGGGACGGCAGAGAGCTGAACTGGGTGCACTGGGGCGCCCCCGAGGAAGGCCCCGACGGCGCGGACGCCGCCTGCGCGGCCGCCGAACCCACCCTGCGCAGAACCACCGAGTGGCGCCACGGCGTCCGGGCCGACGGCAGCGACTACTGGACCGCGGGCGCCGAGTGGGACGAGCAAGCCGCACGCGACGACCACGCCGAACGCGACGGCCACGCCGCGCGCGATGACTCACAGGAAGCGACGGAATGAACACATTCGTGAACACATCCACCGAGCCCGCCCCCACCGGCGGCGACCCCGCCGCCCTGGTCCGAAGCGACCGTGTGGACGTCTCGCTCTACACCGACCCGGAGCTGTTCGAGCGGGAGATGGACCGCATCTTCGCCCGCACCTGGGTGTGGGTGGCGCACGAGAGCGAGATCCCGAACGCCGGTGACTTCAGGACCGCGATGGTCGGCCGACAGCCGGTGATCGTGACCCGCGACCGGCGCGGCGCCATCAACGTCCTGCTCAATCGCTGCCGCCATCGCGGGGCCAGCCTGTGCGAGGCGCCCCGGGGCAACGCCAACGGATTCACCTGCCCGTACCACGCCTGGTCGTACGCCCTCGACGGAAAGCTGCGCGGCATCCCGTACCCGGACGGCTACGAGGACGTCCTGGAGAAGAAGGACTTCCCGCTGCACCGGCTGAAGGTCGACACGTACGCGGGAATGGTCTTCGCCAGCTTCAACCAGGACGTGGAACCCCTCGCCGACTTCCTGGGACCGGCCAGGCACTGGATGGACCTGTTCATGAAGCAGGGCGCCGGATACCCCATCAAGGTCCAAGGCGAGCACAAGTTCCGGTTCGACGGCAACTGGAAGATCCAGCTGGAGAACACCACCGACGGTTACCACTTCCCGATCGTGCACCGCTCCTGGATGTCCTCCGTGGACGCGGAGACCGCCGAGATGCTGTCGTTCATGACCGACGAGAAGGCGGTCACCCACTCCCTCGGCAACGGCCACAGCGTCATGGTCATGGTGCCGGAACATGTCGACCTCGACGAGGACGACGGCACCGAGCAGTTGCAGGGGCGCTTCGGCCACATCATCGAGGAGCTGTCCCGCGAGTTCGAACCGGCCATGGTGCGGCGCATCGTGCGCTCGATGCACGGCGCCGGGTTCAACCTGAACCTGTTCCCGAATGTGGCGATGTCGATGGCGTTCTTCCGGGTGCTGCGACCCATCTCCGTGAACGAGACGGAGATCCGCCATCTGGCGCTGGGCCTGGACGGCGGCCCGGAGGTCGTCAACCGTGAACGGCTGCGCATCCACGAGCACTTCCAGGGGCCGTTCGGGTTCGGCAGCCCCGACGACTCCGAGGCCTGGGACCGGGTCCAGCGCGGCGCGGCGGCCGGCCCCGACGTGCCGATCATGGTGAACCGCGGGCTGTCCCGGGAGCGCGACGACGAGGACGGACACGTGGCGCACGCCACCGACGAGACCGGTATGCGCGAGGCGTACGCGATGTGGAAGGCGATGATGACCGATGTCCGTTGAGACCCCCGCGACCACCACGGCCCCGGTGGCGCCGGAGCTGTTGAGCCTCGCCGACCCCCGGACCGCCCCGGCCGTCGAACTCATCTGGCGCGAGGCCCACTTGCTGGACCGCAAGCGGTACCACGAGTGGGACCGGCTCTGGGCGCCCGACGGCCGGTATGTGATCCCCATCGACCCCGAGACCGAGGACTACGAGGCCGGCCTCAACATGGTCTACGACGACGACCGTATGCGCCGGATGCGGATCGAGCGGTTGACGTCCGGCTACTCGATCTCGGTCGCCGCCGCCGCGCGCACCGTGCGCACCCTGTCCCGGTTCGTGGTCCAGCACCGCGACGACGCCACCGTCACGCTCAGCTCCGCGCAGGTGCTGGTCGGCCACCGGCGGGAGCGGACCTTCGTGCTCGGCGCGGACATCACCCACCGGGTCCGGCTGGACGGACCCGAGCCGCTGATCCAGGAGAAGGTCATCCGGCTGGTCAATTCCGAGGACGCCGTCAACGCGTCCGGCTTCCTGCTGTAGGTGAGGCACACGATGATCAGGGCCACGGTCAGCGAGGTCACGGCCGAAACCGGCGCCGTGAAGTGTTTCCGGCTGCGGCGCGGCGACGGCCTGCCGTTCGCACCGTACGAGGCGGGGGCGCACGTGGACGTGGTGGGCCCGAGCGGCATCACCCGGCAGTACTCGCTGTGCGGGCCCCCCGACGACGGCGCCTATGTGATCGCCGTCAAGCGGGAGGAACCTTCCCGGGGAGGGTCCTCGGCGCTCCACGACCGGGTCGTGGCCGAGGACGAACTCCTCGTCAGCGAGCCCCGGAACCTTTTCCGCGTCGAGCCCTCGGCGGCCCGCCATGTGCTGGTCGCAGCCGGTATCGGGATCACTCCGCTGCTCAGCATGGCGTACCAACTCCACAGCACGGGCGCGCCGTTCCGGTTGCACTACTTCGCCACCAGCCGGGAGCGGGCGGCGTTCGTCCCGCTTCTGGAGGGCGCCTCGTTCGCCGCCGACGTGGAGTTCCACTTCGGGCTCGGCCGGGACGAACACCCCGGGACGCTGGCGGAGGCGCTGGCGGACCCGGACCCCGCGACCCACGTCTACACCTGCGGCCCGAAGGAGTTCATGCGGCGTGTCGTGGACGTGGCGGCCCGCTCGCTGCCCGAGACCCAAGTCCATGTCGAACACTTCCAGCCCCTGGAACCGGTGGCCGGGGCCGGTGACGCGTTCGAGGTGGAACTGGACACCGGCGAGGTGTTCACCGTTCCGCCCGGGCGGAGCATCGTCGAGGTGCTGGCGGACGGCGGCATCGAGGTCGACACCTCCTGCCGCGAGGGCATCTGCGGCACCTGTGTGCTCCCGGTGCTCGACGGCGTACCGGACCACCGCGACAACTGCCTGACCCGCAAGGAGAAGGAGGCGGGCGACCAGATCGCCACCTGTGTGTCACGGGCCCGCACCGCCCGCCTCGTACTGGAGCTGTAGCCCGCTGTGCTGCCCGCCGGGAAGGAAGAACACCGATGCCGGAAATGCGGTATGAAACGACGGCTCTGTCCGCCCTCGCCGCGAAGGTGGCCGAGGGCGGACAGAGCGCGGGCCGGGCGGTGGGCGGCGCGCTGGAACGCCTCGACGCCACGGAGCCCGGCATCCGGGCGTGGGTACGGGTGGACCGGGACGGCGCGCTGGACACCGCCCGGCAGCTCGACGCGGCGCCAGCGGGCGGACTGGCGGGCGGTTCGGCGGGCGGGCTCCTGCGCGGTATCCCGTTCGGGGTCAAGGACATCATCGACGTCCGTGGCCTGCCGACCGAATGCGGCTCGCCCCTGCGCCGGGGCCGGGTGGCCGCGTCCGATGCCCCGCTGGTCGCCCGGCTCCGGCAGCTCGGCGCGATTCCCCTGGGCAAGACGGTCACCACCGAGTTCGCCTACTTCGCCCCCGGCCCCACCCGCAATCCGCACCACCTCGCGCACACCCCCGGTGGCTCCTCCAGCGGTTCCGCGGCCGCGGTGGCGGCGGGCGTGGTGTCGCTGGCCCTGGGCAGTCAGACCGCCGGTTCGCTGACCCGGCCCGCCGCGTACTGCGGTGTCGCGGGCTTCGTGGCACCGGTCGGGGGAGCGCTCGACACGACCGGGTTCGCGGGCCTGTCCCACACCCTCGACGCGGTCGGGCTGCTCACCCCGACCGTCGCCGATGTGCGCCTGGCGTACCTGGCCCTGACCGGTGCGGAACGCCTTCCCGGCCCGCCCGGACCGCTCGCGCGTCCCCGGCTCGCGGTGTGGCCGGGCACCGAACTGGCCGCAGTGGCGGACACCATGCGCGCGGCCCTGAAACGGACCGCCGACCGGGCGGTGGCGGACGGCGCGGTGCTCGTGGACATCGACTGGGCCACGCGGACACCCCGGCTCGCCGAGGCCCACGCCACCGTCATGGCCTACGAGGCCGCCCGCGCCCTGGCCACCGAAGGCGCACACCCCGAGCGGCTGAGCGCGCCACTGGCCGAACTCCTCGCCCGGGGCCGCGCCACCACGGCCACGGACTACCGCCACGCGCTGTCCGTCGCGGAGCGGGAGCGGGCCGCGATGCTGGCGCTGCTCGGCGAGGTGGACGCCGTACTCGGCCCGGCCGCCCCCGGCCCCGCCCCCGAGGGCCTGGCGGCCACCGGCTCACCGGTTCTGAGCCGCCCGTGGCAGCTCCTGGGCCTGCCCGCGCTGACCGTACCGGGCCACCGGGACGGCCGGGGCCTGCCACTGGGGCTTCAGCTCATCGGACACCCGGACCGGCTGGAGCGGCTCTTCTCCCTCGGCCACGCCGTCGAGCAGTCCATCGAGCAGTCCATCGAGCAGGCCACCGGGCGGGCTCTCGGCGCTACGGGGCCGGTTTGATGGTCTTCATCGTGAAGTGCGAGGTGACGTTCTTGACCCGCGGGATGGTCATGACGTGCTGGCTGAGGAACGTCTCGTAGGCGGCCAGATCCGCCACCGCCACGCGTACGAAGAAGTCGGGCGTGCTGAACAGCCTCCGCAGCTCGACGACCTCCTCGGCCCGCGTGAGCGTCCGCTCGAAGTGCCCGGTGGTCTCCGCGTCCTGGGAGTCGAGGCTGACGTCGAGCAGCACCTCGAAGGCGCGCCCCACGGCGACGGGATCGACGACGGCCCGGTAGCCGCAGATGACCCCGTCGGCCTCCAGCCGCTGCACACGCCTCAGACACGGCCCGGTGGTGAGCCCGACCCGGCGGGCCAGCTCGACATTGGTCAGCCGCCCGTCCCGCTCCAGCTCGGCGATGATTGCTCGATCCATGGCATCCATGGCATAAAGATTGCACGATCGGGAGCCTGACCTGCAATATTCGCAACCACATGGCGCGCGTTCCGCGAGACGATGAGCAGGTGCGACACGACGTTCCCACCCTGACAGCGGCGCCGGACCCCCCACCGGCCACGGCCCCCGACATCCGAAGGCGGCGCATCGCCGCGGGGGTGCGCGATTCCTTCTCGGCGGGGCTCGGGATCTTCCCGCTGGGCATCGCGCTCGGCCTGCTGGTCATCCAGGCCGGTCTGCCGTGGTGGCTCGCCCCCGCGCTGTCCCTGTCCGCGTTCGCCGGATCGCTGGAACTGCTGCTGGTGGGCATGGTGGCCACCGTCACGCCACTGGCCTCGGTCGCCCTGACCGTCCTGGTGGTCAACTTCCGGCATGTGTTCTACGCCTTCTCCTTCCCCCTCCACCTGGTCAGGAACCCGTTCGCGAAGGCGTACGCCGTCTACGCGATGATCGATGAGGCGTACGCCGTCAGCGCCTCCCTGCCCGAGGCGGAACGCTCCGCACCCCGCCTGCTGGCGATGCAGATCGCCTGCGAGATCTACTGGGTCGGTGGCGGCCTGGCCGGGGTCGCCCTGGGGGCGGCGCTGCCCGGGCCGATCAAGGGCCTGGAGTTCTCGCTGTGCGCCCTGTTCACCGTGCTCACGCTGGACGCGTTCCGCTCACGCCGGGAGATCCCCTCCGTCCTGCTGGCCGGGGCCAGTGTCACGGTCGCGCTCGTTCTCACCCCGGGCGTCGCGCTGTTCACCGCGCTGCTGCTGTTCGTCGCCCTGTTGCTGGCCCGCCACGCGTTCACCACCCGCCGCCCTGCCCGCTGCTCCGCCCGCCGCCCTGCCGAGGAGGCCGCCGATGCCTAGCACGTCGTACCTGGTCGCCGTTCTCGCGATCGTCTTCACGATCACCCTCGCGCTGCGGGCCGTACCCTTCGCGGTGCTGCGCACCCTGCGCACCTCGCCGATCGTGCGGCAGCTGTCGGCGTGGATGCCGGTGGGCATCCTCGCGATCCTCGCGGTGACCGCCCTGCACGGCAGCGTCGCCGCCGAACCGCACACGACGTCGTACGCGCTGCTCGCCGTCGCCGCCACGGTGGGCGTCCACCTTGCCTGCGGCCGCCGCACGATCCTGAGCGTCGGCATCGGCACCGCCGTCTACGTGGCCCTCGTCAACGCGCTCTGACGCTCCAGCAATAGGCCCCGCACCGGCTGCCTCCGCGGGCTGATTCCGGCCGCACTTTCCGGCGATGTGCCGCGTGTGCGCGGAATTCAGAATCCGGAATGCGTTCCGCCGATTGGGTTCGATCGGCAGGCTCGGGCGCTTTTTCCGGCGGGAGTCCCGCTGGGTAAATGGTGTATTCGAGGGGCACAAGGGACGCCGGTGGCACGCTCTCTTCCGTCCCCGCTCACGAAAGATACATCAACATGTAACAAAGGAAGAGAGGGGCGGTGCCGCGGTGGACCTCCCCGCCTTTGGCGAGAACCAGTCCGTCCTGGCAGGTACAGGGCTCGCAACTTGTTGACGGCTCAGTAACCGGATCGCTAATTTCGCCTCCGCGTCGTTCTGTGTAAATGGCGCAAGCCGTACGTTAGACGTGCATGCCAGAATTATCTCCCCTTTCGCGGCTTTAGCGATTTACCCGGAGAAAACATGTCATCCGTTGCGTATCCTGGCGATCTTGTTATAGGCATCACCCCGTTCGGGGAACCGGACCCCCGACTCGCCGCCGCGGTCAGCCGCGCGGGCGGTCTCGGCGTCCTCGATCTGGGAACGACGCGCCGAACGGCACTGGACGCGTGGGAACGCGTCGACGACTGGGTGGCCGACGGACGCTACGGGGTCCGCGTGGCGGCCGGATGCCCTCTCACGCCCGCGGATCTGCGGCAGACGGCACCACCGGACACCGGGCCCCCGGGGCACGGCGGCGGGCCCGGACCGCACACCGTGATCCTCGGCGCCGGGGCGCCCTGGCCGCTCGACGCCGTCGCCGCCCGCCACCGCGTGCTGGTCGAGGTCAGCGACCCGGAGCAGGCCCTCGAAGCGGTGCGGGCTGGGGCGCACGGGCTGATCGCCCGGGGCAGTGAATGCGGCGGGCCGGTCGGCGAACTGAGCACCTTCGTCCTGCTTCAGCGGCTCCTCGCCGAGCCCGGCGTGTCCGTACCGGTGTGGGCCTGCGGTG
>Ga0307508_10002508_pt1 | contig 19333 bp, 16 predicted proteins | sample 9_EM_MG_FD_203089 | JGI IMG/M metagenome (GOLD analysis project Ga0307508, IMG submission 203089) | Populus trichocarpa ectomycorrhiza microbial communities from riparian zone in the Pacific Northwest, United States - 9_EM | ecosystem: Host-associated > Plants > Roots > Unclassified | place... | reverse complement strand
GTGAGCTGATATGGCACATCAGCACCCTCAACGAGGCCCGCGACCTGGACCGCGTCCGCGCCGCCCTCGGTGAGCGAAAGGTGTCCGCGTGGGGGCTGTCGTACGGCACGTATGTGGGCGCCGCCTACGCCCAGTTGTTCCCGCACCGCACCGACCGGGTCGTCCTGGACAGCAACATCGAGCCCGACCCCGTGAGGGCCGAGCGGGCCCTGTACGCCTCGATCGAGGTGGGCACCGAGGACACCTTCCCGGTGTTCGCCAAGTGGGCGTCCGCGCCCGGCAATCCGGACCGCGTCGCGGACACGGCGGCCGAGGTGCGCCCGCTCTTCCTGCGTCTCGCCGCCCGCCTCGACCGCGAGCCGCTCCCCTGGCCCGGCGCCAACCCGGAGGAGCTCAACGGCAATGTGCTCCGCCAGACCATGCGGGACACCTTCTACGAGCCCGACGACTTCCCGGCGCTGGCCAAACTGATCAACGCGGCCCGCGAGGGCACCGTGCCGCCCGCTCCCCCGGCCCCGCCCGAAGCCCTGCTCCAGAACGGCTACGCGGTCGCCCTCGCCACGATCTGCAACGACGCCGCCTGGCCCAGGTCCGCGGCCGACTACGAGAAGGACGTCGCCGTGAGCCGGGTGAGGTACCCGCTGACGGCGGGCATGCCGAGGGGTCCGATGCCGTGCGCCGCCTGGCCGTGGGCGCCCAGGGAGGCCCCGGTGCGGATCACCGACCGGGGTCCGTCGAACATCCTGCTCGTCCAGAACGAACGGGACCCGGCGGCCCCGCTCAGCAGCGCCCTGAAGCTCCGCGCCGCCCTCGGCGACCGTGCCGTGATGGTCACCAACGACTCCACGGGCCACGACGCCTACCTGGCCAACGGAACCGCGTGCGGCGACCGGACGGTGTCCCGGTTCCTCGCCACCGGTAAGCGGCCCGCCCAGGACCTCTACTGCCGCTGACACGCCCTCCCGTACCGCGCCGCCAGCGCGTGGAACGCCTCCTTGGGTTCCCAGTGCCAGTCCGAACGCGGGTCGTCGGGGCGGTCCTTGATCGCCTTGGCGATGCCGTAGCTCGCCATGTCGAGGTCGTGGCGGGGGTCGTCGGGGCGGTGGGGGGCGTCCGCGGTGAGGAACTCGAAGGCCATCGCCGCGTAGAGGTCCATCGACTCGAAGACGTCCAGGAGGTCGGTGAGGTAGACGGCCTGGGTGCGTTCGCTGCGGACGACGTTCCCCTTGATCTCCGGTGGGTCCTTGTCGTAGTCGACGATGTTCCAGCCCATGCCGCCGGCCTCGGGGGCGCCGCGGAAGGTGCAGGTGCCGAACTCGGTGATCGCGACGGGCTTGCCCCAGCGGAGGTACTTCCTCAACTCCCGGACATATCCGGCAGGTTGGTGATGGAACGAGTAGTAGTCGATGCCGACGACGTCGAACAGGTTCCAGTCGACCTTGTCGTCCTGGGCGGCGGCGTAGCTCAGCCGGCCGTGGAAGACCGAGCGCCCCACCGCGGCCGCCTTCGCGGTGAAGCGGTCGAGGCGGCGCTGCATCTTCTCCGGGTCGAACGTGCCCTTCTGGAGGTTCTCGATGCGTTCGAGGACATCGGCGCCCGGCACGATCCCGGGCACGAACAGCCAGAACTCGCAGCCCACGCTGAACTCGACACTCGCCCCCTGCCGACGCAGCCGCTCCGCGAACCGGCCGCTCTCCGCGAGGTGTTCGAGGATGTCCCGCTCCGGGACGTCCCCGAGGGTCGGCTGGAGCCAGACGTGCAGTCCGCGTTCGGCCACCTCGGCGGCAGTGGCGGTGAGCCGTTCGACGCCGTCTCCGGTGACGTCGACGGTGTCGGCGTGCAGGTCGTCGCGGATGGCGCGGATGTCGGCGCGCATCCGGGCGTCGCTCCAGGCGGTGCCGGGCGTCTCGCCCGCGCCGACGGTGTAGACGACACCGTGGCGTTGCAGCCCGTGTCCGTGTCGAGGGCCGCTCGCTTCGGCCCGGCCGCCTGGCAGGAGCGCCACCGCCCCGACGCCCGCGGCCCCGGCCAGGAACCGCGCCCGGTTGATCCCCGTTGTCTTCTCCATGCCGCCACTGTGGCCGCCGCGAGCACGCCTGTCCGTCCGCCGATGGTCTACGGCGGTGCAACCAAGGGATGAGCCCTGACGTCGATCACTGAAGAGATCGGCAACCGCACCCGAGCGAAGGAGAGCAAGATCTCAAGGCCGCGGAAGTCCCCCCTCGCCCGCCGTACGTTCCTCGCCGCCGGTACCGCCGGCGCGGCCACCCTGCTGACCGGCACGGCCGCGCACGCCACCGACGACGACGTCACCACCCGCCTGCGCGCACTGGAGGAGCGGTACGACGCCCGGCTCGGCGTCTTCGCGCACCGCCTCGCGACCGGGCGGTCCGTCCGGTACCGCGCCGACGAGCGCTTCCCGATGTGCTCCGTGTTCAAGGCCCTCGCGGCCGCCGCCGTCCTGCGCGACCTGGACCGGCACGGCGAGGTGCTCGCCCGCCGCATCCACTACACCGAGGCCGACCTGGTGGAACCGGGCTCCGACCAGACCAAGGCGCACCTGGCCGAGGGCATGACCATCGCCGAGCTCGCCGACGTGGCCATCACCTACAGCGACAACACGGCCGGCAACCTCCTCCTGCGCGAACTGGGCGGCCCCACCGCGATCACCCGCTTCGCCCGCTCGCTCGGCGACGGCGTGACCCGCCTGGACCGCTGGGAGCCGGAGCTGAACACCGCCGAGCCGTGGCGGATCACGGACACGACGAGCCCGTACGCCATCGGTCGCACCTACGGCCGTCTGGTCCTCGGTGACGCGCTGAACCGCCGGGACCGGGAGCTGCTCACGCACTGGCTGCTGAGCAACACCACCAGCGTCAACCGCTTCCACGCGGGCCTGCCCAGGACGTGGACCATCGCCGACAAGACGGGCAGCGGCTCCTACGGCACCGCCAACGACGTGGGTGTCGTCTGGACCGACGGCGGCGACCCGATCGTCCTGTCCGTGCTGTCGACCATGCCCGAGCAGGACGCCGTACGCGACGACGCCCTGGTCGCCGACGCGGCCGCGGTGGTCGCGGACACCCTCACCTGACGGGGAAGCACTCCCGCGGGGTGCGCGTTCTACGCGTTCGGGTCCCAGTCCGCGAGCTGCTCCATCGGCTCGGTGTCGCCGGTGGTCTCCAGGCCGTCGAGCGGGGCGCGCGCGTAGAAGTAGAGGACCAGGTCGCTCGCCGCGCCCCGCATCGCCAGGTCGCCCGGCTCCGCGTCGGCGGCGAGGTCGTCGCAGCGGACGCCGTCGGCGTCGAGGGTCAGGCGCCAGGAGCTGCCCTCGGTCGCGTGCAGGTCGATGGTCGCCGGCTTGAACGGCCAGGGGACGGTCGTCGCCGAGACGGTCGTCAGGAACTCGTCGACGCCCTCGACCGCGACGTCCGTCGGCAGCGGCTGTGCGGCGCCCTGGGTGAGCTGGGCGTCGTAGGTGTGGACGGCGAACTCCTGGATCTGGTGCCGGGCCACGGCTCCGCTGGTCTCCGGGGCCTGCGAGCGGCCCCACCAGGTCCAGCAGCCGCGGTCCGGGCCGGCCTCGCGCATCGCGGCGAGCATCAGCTCGGTCGACTCGGCGAGCCAGGCGTCCAGGGCTTCGCGGTTGCGGGGCGCGGTCGGGGCGCCCTTCGGGTCCGTCCTCGCCGGGGGCTCGGCGCCCGGGCCCGCCGCGACAATGGCCGCCTGGCGGCGGCGGCCGTCACCGAGGTGCTGCGCCAGTTCGCGCAGCGTCCAGTCCGGGCAGCTCGGGACCTGGACGTCGAGGTCCGGGGCGGACGCGATCGCGGCGCGGAACGCGGCCGAGCGGTCTTCGATCAGCCGCAGGACCTCGGGGAACTCCAAGATGGTGTGCACGGCGGTTGTGTATCACGGCGCTCCGGCCGCCGGGTAGCGAATTTGTCGGACGAACGCCTCGACGACCGGGCGGAGCGCCGACGCCGAAGCCGAGTCAGGAGAACGACCGGGAGAACCGAAGGACATAGCGGCGCTGCCACGGCGTCTCCACCGCCCGCCGGTCGTAGTGCTCGCGCACATACGCGACCGCCTTCTCCGGTGGTACGCCGTCCAGAACCGCCAGACAGGCCAGTGCCGTTCCCGTACGCCCCCGGCCGCCTCCGCAGGCGATCTCCACGCGTTCGTCCACCGACCGCTCCCAGGCCTCGGTGAGAACCTTCCGGGCCTCCGAACGGTCCGCCGGCAGACGGAAGTCCGGCCAGCGCAGCCAGTAGGCGTCCCAGGTGACCTCGGGCGGCTTCCCGCCGAGCAGATAGACGCCGTACGACGGTGTCGGCGCTCTTGCGTCGAGGGGCCGCCGCAGACCCCGGCCCCGGACGAGCCGCCCGGACGGCAGTCCGAGTACCCCTTCGCCCTGTTCGTCCCAGCGTTCCCCGTTCACCATGGGCCCATTCGAACGCGCCGTCGGACTCCGGGCAACCGAATCCGCCACAACCGTGGTCTGGAGGGCGAGGGAGGGTGCTTGATGCAGGCCGAACAAGAGGATCGGTTCCAGGAATTCGTCAGAGCCAGGTGGTCGCACCTCGTGCGGACCGCCTATCTGCTCACCGGCGACGCCCATCACGCGGAGGATCTGACGCAGACGGCGCTGGCGAAGGCGTACCGCTCCTGGCGGCGCGTGTCGGGCAGCGACAACCCGGAGGCGTACGTCCGCCGGATGCTCGTCACCTGCAACAGCGACCGCTTCCGCAAGCGGCGCGTCAGGGAGTCGCTGACCGACGCGCCGCCGGAGCTGGCGGGCCGGGACGAGGCCGTGGCGCGGGTCGACGAACGGGGCGTGCTGCTCGGGGCGTTGGCCGGGCTGCCGCCCCGACAACGGGCGGTGGTCGTCATGCGCTACTGGGAGGACCTGCCGGAGGCCGAGGTCGCCGAGATGCTCGGCTGCTCCCCGGGCACGGTCAAGAGCCAGGCGTCCAAGGGGCTGGCGAAACTGCGTACGTATCCGGGGCTCGCGCAGATCATGGACCGCGCCCCGCAGGGAGGCACGAAATGAGTGACGAGGAGCGGGACTTCGAGGAGCAACTGCGGGAGCTGCTCGCCGAGGACGCGTACACCATCCGGCCGTCCCCGGCGCCGTACCCGGAGATCCGCCGCCGTGGCGTGGTCGAGCGGCGCCGACGGGTGGTGGTGGCCGGGGCGGCCCTGATGACGCTGGCGGCGGTGCCGGTGGGGGCGTTCGCGCTGGGCGGCTCGGGCTCGGGCGGGGCGGACACGGCGACGACACCGACGGCGTCCGCGTCCGCCACGCCGACGGCCACTCCCTCCGCCACGCCCAGTGGGCCCGCGGGGCCGGCCACGGCGGGGCAGCTCCGGGACGGGATCACGCTGGAGCAGGCCGTCGAGGGACTGGACAAGTGCCTCGCCTATGACCGGGACCGCGTGGCCCACGGCGGCATCGCCTCCTCGGACCTGGGCAAGCCCGACGAGTACCGGATCATCCTGGCGCTGAACAGCACCGGCGACTCCAACTCGCCCGGCGACGGCATGTTCGTCGTCGCCGTGAAGGAGAAGCCGACGGAGACCCGGCTGATCTGCAACCTCAAGGACGGCGAGGCGTCCGGCCTCAACACCAGCGTCGGCAGCGACCGACAGCCCGACTCCCCGCCCGTCCTGGCCGACATCAACGCGGGCAAGCTCTACCAGCAGTCGTTCCTGGACAAGGGCAACTGGAAACTGCCGTTCGGCTGGGGCTTCATCGGCACGGTCGAACCCACGGTGACAAAGGTGACCGTCTCCTACGGCGGCGTCGGCACCGAGGCCGCCCTGGACCACGGCTGGTTCGTCGCCTCCGGCACCCTGACCGAACAGGTCACCAAAAACCCGCACATCAAGGGCTACGACGCCGACGGCAAGCTGATCTACGACTCGGACGAGGACGAGACGTACACCCAGACATTGCCGTAGGGGAAGACCGGGGGCGCCGTACAGGGGTCGGCGCCCCCAACACCCTTAGGGGCGCGGGGCTGTATCGATATGCGGCTCCGCCGCGTGGGCGCGACCAGCCACAACGGCGCAGCAGAGGCCAACGACCCCTCACCCCACCCCCCGAGACGCCTGCCCCGCCCGAGCCTCGATCCCCCGAAAATGCACACTCATAGCCCGAGACGCCCCCTCCACATCCCGAGAACGCAACGCCGCAACAATGTCCCGATGCCGACTCACCGTCAGCGAAGGCGACGGATCCTCGGTCCACCCCCGCGCACCCCCCACCCGCCGAAACACCGCCCAGAACGCCCCCAGCAGCTGCGGCACCAACGCATTGCCCAGCGACTCGTACAGCACCTCATGAAACCGCCGGTCCAGCTCGGGAAACGGCTCCCCCGCGACCCCCGCCGCCTCCATCCCGTCGACGATCGCGTCCAGCCGGTCCAGCTCGCGCTCCCCGACCACCGCGGCGACCCGCCGGATCAGCCCCTCCTCCAGCACCTCCCGCACCTGGAGCAGCTCCCGCAACGCCTGGGTGTCGTCGTCGTGACCGCCCACCAGCGTGCGGAAGGTCAGCCCGTCGACCAGCGGCGTCAGTGAGGCCTGTCCGACATACGTGCCGTAGCCGTGCCGGATCTCCACGATGTCGAGGGCCTGGAGTGCCTTGAGGGCCTCGCGGACGGAGTTGCGGCTGACGCCGAGCGCCTCCATCAGCTCCGTCTCGGTGGGCAACGACGCGCCCGCGGCGAGTCCACGGTCGAGTATCAGCTGGACGACCTCGCGCCGAACCCGGCTGGTCGTGGGCTCCACGGACATGCGCCGCATCGTACGCGATGTCAACTCCCGCCCCTTTCGCCGCCATTGGTCGGACCTCTGGCAGTTACGCCATTCGTGTGGATTCTCTTGACCCCGACTTCTCCCATGGTCACGCTGACCGACAGGACGTAGGACGTCGTACCTCCTGGAGGAACCGTGCACGACGTGACCCGCGATGCGCCGGACCGCCGGTCGTTCCTGAAGTACACCGGCTCGCTGGGCGCCGCCGCGGCCCTGTCGTCGTCGCTCGCGGCCTGTTCGTCCGGGCCGGAGTCGACCAATGACACCGGCGGCACCGGCGCGAACCGCACCCTGACCGCGGTGATCGGCTACGGCAACGACGGCAGCTGGGACCCCACGCAGACGGCGTCGGCCTTCTGCATGGCCGCCAACAACCACATCTACGAGGGGCTGCTCGACACCGACCCGATCACCCGCGAGCCGTATCCGGCGCTCGCCACCGCCGTGCCGAAGGACCCGAACGCCACCTCCTGGGCGTTCGAGCTGCGGGCGGGTGCGAAGTTCCACGACGGCAAGCCCGTCACCGCCGACGACGTGGTCTTCGTCTTCGACCGGATCCTCGACCCGAAGACCCAGACCCTCGCCAAGGGCTTCTTCGCGAGCTGGCTGAAGGAGGTCCGCAAGACGGGCCCGACCGGCGTCGAGCTGGTTCTCAAGTTCCCCTTCCCCGAAGGGCTTTCGCGGCTCACCCTCGCGAAGATCATGCCGAAGCACGTGTTCTCCCGGCCCGGCGGCTGGGACGACGCGATCAGGGGACTGGCGGTGGGCTCGGGACCGTACCGCCAGACGGCCCACCACCCGAAGTCGAACACCACCTTCGCCGCCTTCGACGACTACAACGGCCCCCGCAAACCGGCCTTCCGGAAGATGAACTGGCTGACGATCGTGGACGCCGCCCCGCGCGTCGCCCGGATCTCCGGGGCGAGCGCGGGTGCGCAGATCGCCGACAACATCCCGTACGCCAACATCGGCCGGCTGGAGAGCGGTGGTCTCTCGGTGGGCGGCGGGGCCGGGATGAACAACCTGTTCCTGATGTTCAACACCCGGCACAAGCCCTTCGACGACGTCCGGGTACGGCAGGCCCTGCACTACGCCATCGACACCGAGAAGATGGTCGAGGTCGCGCTGAAGGGCCACGGCAAGCCGTCGTCGTCCTTCCTCAACGAGGGCAACCCCAGCTACCGGCGGGCGAAGACGGTCTACGACCACGACCCCGACAAGGCGCGGGCGCTGCTGAAGGCGGCCGGGGTCTCCGGGCTGAGGATCGACATCCTCGCCGTGAACGTGAGCTGGATCGTCGACTGTCTGCCGACCATCAAGGCGTCCTGGGACGCGATCGGCGTGCGGACGACCCTCTCGCCGCAGGAGACGACCGCCGTCTTCACCAAGATGGACCAGAAGCAGGACTACCAGGTCGTCGCCGCCGCCTCGAACCCCAACCAGTTCGGCCTCGACGCCGACCTGATCATGCACTACAACTACGGGCCCGCCAACCTCTGGATGAGGTACACCCGTTGGGCCGACGACGCGGTCGCCAAGGCGCTCTTCAAGGACATGGACCGGGCGACCCAGGAGCCGGACGCCGCGAAGAAGAAGACGATGATCCAGGACTACATCGACGTCGTCGCCGAACAGGCCGTGCTCTACCCGGTCGTCCACAACGAGCTGATGACCGCCTGGGACCCGAGGAAGCTCAGCGGGATAAGGGCACAGCCGTATCCCGGCATCAACCTCCTTCAGGCCAAGTGGATCTGACGGCATGACAGCTGTCGTACGGATCCTCGCCCGACGGGTCGTCCTGCTCGTCCCGCTGGCGCTCGGCATCGTGCTGTTCGTGTTCCTGGTGATGCGGTTCTCGGACGTCGACCCGGCGTCCGCGTTCTTCCAGGGCGCCAACCCCACCCCGCGGCAACTGCACGACTTCCGCGAGCGGAACGGCCTGTTGGACCCGCTGCCCGTCCGCTACGTCGACTTCGTGGGCGACCTGCTCCACGGCGACCTGGGCACCAGCGCCCTGACCCGCTCGCCGGTGGTCGACCAGGTCGCCACCGCCCTGCCGCTCACCCTCCAGCTGACCTTCCTGGGCCTCGGCATCGCGGTCGTCGTGTCCCTGCTCGGCGGGGTCACCGCAGCGATCTACCGCGACCGGCTGCCCGACCAGATCATCCGGGTCGTCTCGCTGACCGGGGTCGCGGCCCCCGGCTTCTGGCTGGCGCTGCTGATGATCCAGTACCTGGCGGTCGACCTGGGCTGGTTCCCGACCGGCGGCTACATCAACCCGGCGGACTCCTTCACCGGCTGGCTGCGGACGATGGCCCTGCCCGCCCTCGCGCTGTCCCTGCCGGTCGCCGCCCAACTGACCCGGATCGTACGGACGTCGGTGGTGGAGGAGCTCGACAAGGACTACGTCCGCACGGCGATCGGGAGCGGGCTGCCGCCGCGCGTGGTCGTGGGGCGCAACGTGCTGCGCAACGCGCTCATGAACCCGCTCACCGTCCTCGGTCTGCGCGTCGGCTATCTGCTGGGCGGCGCGGTCGTCATCGAGACGATCTTCTCCCTGCCCGGCATGGGCAAGCTGATGATCGACGCCGTGAAGAACGGCGACCCGGCCGTCGTCCAGGGAGTCGTCCTGACGACCGCGTTCGGCTTCGTCGTCGTCAACCTCGTGATCGACGTGCTGTACCTGCTGGTCAACCCACGTCTGAGGGAAGCCGCCTGATGTTCACGCGCAAGGGGCTCGCCGAGTCCCTCTCCCGGCCCGGGATCCGGCTGCGCGGGTGGCGCCGGCTGCCCCTGCTGTCGAAGATCGCGATCTGTTTCCTGGCCGTCGTGGTCCTGGTGGCCCTGCTGGCCCCGCTGCTCGCCCCCGACGACCCCCTCGACCAGCAGGACCCGGCCGGCGGCACCGGGCATCCGTCCGCCGAGCACTGGATGGGCCAGGACAGCCTCGGCCGGGACATCCTCAGCAGGCTGATGTACGGCGCCCGCTGGTCCCTCGCGATCGGGCTCGGGGCGACGGCGCTCGCGCTGGTCGCCGGGGCGCTGATCGGCGCGGTCGCGGCGACCTCCCGCAAGGCCGTCGACGAGACGCTGATGCGCTGCCTGGACGTGGTGATGGCGTTCCCCGGCATCGCGCTCGCCGCCGTCCTGGTGGCCGTGTTCGGCGGCGGGATCACCGTCCTGATCTGCGCGATCGCCTTCCTGTTCACGCCTCCGGTGGCAAGGGTCGTACGGGCCAACGTACTTGACCAGTACGGCGAGGACTATGTGACGGCGGAACGAGTGATCGGCGCGCGGACCCCGCACATCGTGCTCAGGCATGTCGCCGTCAACTGCGCCGCCCCCGTGCTGGTGTTCTGCACGGTGCAGGTCGCCGAGGCGATCGCCTTCGAGGCGTCGCTGTCCTTCATCGGCGCGGGGGTGCGTCCTCCGGACCCGTCCTGGGGCAGTGTCATCGCGGACGGCAAGAACATGGTGCTGACGGGGGGTTGGTGGGCGACGGTCTTTCCCGGGCTGCTGATGCTGGTGACCGTGTTGTCGCTGAACATCCTGTCCGAGGGGGTGTCCGACGCATGGGCTGCGCCGGCTGGGCGGGAGGTGGAGGTGCGGGACGGGGACCGTCTGGAGGCCCCCGAGCCCGGCACCGGCGAGGTGCTGCAACTGCCCGGCCTGACAGCGGCCGCCGCCCGCCTGCGCGCCCGGGCCCGCCCGCTCCCCCAAGGACAGCAGCCGGTCCTGGCGGTGGAGAACCTCGCCATCGGCTTCGAGGGCCGGCACGGCGGCGTGGACATCGTCGACGGCATCGGCTTCGAGGTACAGCCCGGTGAAGTCCTCGGCCTGGTAGGCGAGTCGGGCTGCGGCAAGTCGCTGACCGCGCTCACCGTCATGGGGCTCCAGCCGAGGAACGCCCGCATCCGCGGCCAAGTCCGCTTCGACCAGCGGGACTTGCTCGCCGAACCCATGCGGGTGCGGCGCCGTCTGCTCGGTCACGAGATGGCGATGGTCTACCAGGACGCCCTGTCCTCCCTGAACCCGGCGATGACGATCCGCGCCCAGCTGAAGCAGCTCGTACGGCGCGGAGGCCGCCGTAGCGCCACCGAACTGCTGACGATGGTCGGCCTCGACCCCGAACGCACCCTGCGCAGCTACCCGCACGAGCTCTCGGGCGGCCAGCGGCAGCGTGTCCTGATCGCCATGGCGCTGTCCCGGGACCCGAAGCTGATCGTCGCCGACGAGCCGACGACCGCGCTGGACGTGACGGTGCAGGCGCAGGTCATAGAGCTGCTCCTGCGGCTGCGTGAGGAGTTGGGCTTCGCGTTGATCCTCGTCTCGCACGACCTCGCCCTGGTCGCGGACGTCACCGACCGGGTGGTGGTGATGTACGGCGGGCAGATCGTGGAGACGGGCGTGACCGCGGACCTCGTGGAGGCACCGGCCCACCACTACACGCGCGGGCTGCTCGGCAGCGTGCTGTCCCTGGAGTCCGCCGAGGAGCGGATGACCCAGATCAAGGGGGTCGTGCCGTCGCCCGCGGACTTCCCGGCGGGCTGCCGGTTCGCGGACCGGTGTCCGCTGGCGGCCGAGGTGTGCCGGACGACGGCCCCGGTCCTCGCGGGCACCCCGACCCACACGGCGGCCTGTCACCGCCCGGCGATCGAGCTCGCGACGGCGGAGGTGACGCGGTGAACGCGATCCTGGAACTCACCGACGCCCATGTCGTCCACAAGGCCCGCAGCGGCGGCCTGTTCACCCGGGACCGGGTGTACGCCCTGACCGGCGCCGACTTCGCCGTCGCCCCCGGTGAGACGGTCGGCGTGGTCGGCGAGTCCGGGTGCGGCAAGTCGACGCTGGCGAAGGTGCTGGTGGGCGTCCAGCGCCCGACGGCCGGCACGGTGTCCTTCCGTGGCCGTGACCTGTGGTCGATGCCGCCCGCCGAACGCCGGGCCACGGTCGGCGCAGGCACCGGCATGATCTTCCAGGACCCGTCGACGGCCCTGAACCGCCGGATGCCGGTACGGCGGATCCTGCGCGACCCGCTCGACGTGCACCGGCGCGGGACCGCGGCGGAACGGGACACGCGGGTAAGGGAGTTGATGGCTCTCGTCGGTCTCCCGCGCGCCCTCGCCGACGCGCTCCCCGGTCAGCTCTCCGGCGGCCAGCGTCAACGCGTGGCGATCGCACGGGCGTTGGCGCTGGACCCGGCGCTGGTGGTGGCGGACGAACCGACCAGCGCGCTGGACGTCTCGGTCCGGGCGCAGATCCTGAACCTGCTCCTGGATCTGAGGGAACGTCTGGGCCTGGCCCTGGTGTTCGTCTCGCACGACATCCAGACGGTACGGCGGATGAGCGACCGGGTGGTCACCATGTACCTGGGCCGGATCGTCGAGGAGTCCCCGGCGGGCCGGGTCACCGACCGGGCCCGGCACCCGTACACCCGCGCCCTCTTCTCCGCGACCCCCGGCCTGCTGCACCCGATCGACCCGATCCCGCTGGTGGGCCCGGTCCCGTCGGCCACCCGCCCGCCGAGCGGCTGCCCCTTCCGCACCCGCTGCTGGAAGGCGGACGAGGTGTGCGCGGCTCAGCTGCCGGACTTCTCGGCCGCGTCGGCCCCGGGACACCGTTTCCGGTGCCACCATCCGGTGGGGGAGGACCAGTCCGACGAAGAGCTGAGGGAGCCTCGATGACCTTGCCCACCCCGCTGACCGGTGTCGTACCGCCCGTCTGCACGCCCCTGACACCGGACCGCGAGGTGGACGTCCCCTCGCTGCTCAGGCTCGTCGACCATCTCGTGGACGGCGGGGTGCACGCCCTGTTCGTGCTCGGCTCGACGTCGGAGGTCGCGTTCCTGACCGACCGGCAGCGCAGGCTGGTGGTGGAGACGGTCGTCGCCCACGTCGGGGGTCAACTCCCGGTGCTGGCCGGGGCGATCGACATGACCACGCACCGTGTGCTCGACCACGTCCGCGAGGTGACGGCGGCGGGCGCCCGGGCGGTGGTCGTCACCGCCCCCTTCTACACCCGCACCCACCCCGCCGAGATCGCCCGGCACTACCGGCTCGTCGCCGCGGGCAGCCCGGTCCCCGTGATCGCCTACGACATCCCGGTGGCCGTCCACACCAAGCTCCCCGCCGACGTGGTCCTCGACCTCGCCGCCGACGGTGTCATCGCCGGCCTCAAGGACTCCAGCGGCGACCTCGCCGCCTTCCGCACCGTGGTCTCCGGCACCCGCTCCCGCCCCGACATCGGCGGCTTCAGCGTCCTGACCGGCTCCGAACTCATCGTCGACGCGGCCCTGGCGGTGGGCGCGGACGGGGCGGTGCCGGGTCTCGCCAACGTCGACCCCGAGGGCTACGTCCGCCTCGACCGCCTCTTCCGCTCCGGCGACCGGGAGGCGGCCCGGGCCGAACAGGAGCGCCTGTGCGCCTTGTTCGGCATGGTCGGCGTGGGCGACCCGGCCCGTATGGGCGGCTCCTCCTCGGCCCTGGGCGCCTTCAAGGCGGCCCTGCACCTACGGGGCGTGATCGCCTGCCCGGCGACGGCGGACCCCCAAGTACCCCTGTCGGAGGGGGAAGTGGAGCAGGTGGGCAAGTTCCTGGCGGGCGCGGGCCTGCTGTAGAGCGCTTCGGACTCCCCGGCCATGGCTCAAACGGTCCGACCTGTCCGTCACAGCGTCCCCGGAGTCACCATCCCCGACTCGTACGCCACGATGACCAGTTGCGCCCGGTCCCGCGCCGCCAGCTTCCCCATGATCCGGCTGACGTGGGTCTTCGCGGTGAGGGGGCTCAGGCCCAACGTGTCGGCGATCTCGGTGTTGTTGAGGCCGCGCGCGACGAGGGCCAGTACCTCGCGCTCCCGGTCGGACAGGCACTCGGGCCCACCGGTGGCGGGCGTCGACGGGCTGCGCAGGAACCGTTCGATCAGCCGGGCGGTGGGCCCCGGCGACAGGAGCGCCTCGCCGGCCGCCACCGTGCGGATGGCGTCGAGGAGTTCGGCCGGGCGGGTGTCCTTCACCAGGAAGCCGGAGGCGCCCGCCCGCAGCGCCTCGACGATGTTCTCGTCGGTGTCGTAGGTGGTGAGGACCAGCACCCGCACCCCGGCGAGCTCCGGGTCCGCCGCGATGAGCCGGGTGGCCTCGATGCCGTCCAGGTCGGGCATGCGGATGTCCATCACCACCAGGTCGGGCCGCACCTCGCGGGCCGTCCCCACGGCTTCCCGGCCGCTGCCCGCCTGTCCGACGACCTCCATGTCCCGGGCCGACTCGACGAGCATGGCGAACGCGGCCCGGACCAGGTTCTGGTCGTCGGCGAGCAGCACGCGGATGGTCATACGGTTCCCTCCCCCACGGCGAGCGGCAGCGCGGCCGTCACCTCGAACCCGCCGTCCGGACGCGGTCCGGCGTCGAGTGTGCCACCGACGCTGCGGGCCCGCTCCCGCATACCGACCAGCCCGAAACCGGGAGTGCCGCCGGGAGTTGGCCCGGTCCCGTCGTCGGTCACCGTCAGACGCAGGGCGCCCGGTTCGTCGTACAGCCGCAGTCGTACGGCGGGTTCGGGGCCCGCGTGCCGGACCGCGTTGGTCAGTGCCTCCTGGACGATCCGGTAGGCGGCGGCGCCGACGGCGGGCGGTGGGTCGGTGCGGACGCGCAGGTCCTGTTCGACGCGGGCGCCCGCGAGCCGGGCCGCCGCCACGAGGTCGGACAGGCCGTCGAGGCCGGGCAGCGGTCCGCGGGCGTCGGGCAGGCCGTGTTCGCGCAGCACCTCCAGGGTCGTACGGAGTTCGCCGCGCGCGGTCCGGCAGGTCTCGGCGATGTCGTCGAGGGACTTGGCGACCGTCTCCCGGTCGAGGCGCTCGGGGTCGGCGGCCAGGACGTGCGCGGCGACGGAGGTCTGCACGCCGATCAGGGTGATGGTGTGGGCGAGCAGGTCGTGCAGGTCACGGGCGATGCGCAGGCGTTCCTCGGCGACCCGGCGGCGGGCCTCCTCCTCGCGGGTGCGCTCGGCGCGGACGGCGCGTTCGACGATGGCGGAGACGTACTGGCGGTAGTAGCGGACGTCGATGCCGCAGAAGAGGACGGCGATGATCCAGCCGGAGATCCGCAGCAGCTCGATGGCCTGATGGGTGCTGACGGTGAGCATCACGCTCGTCGAGATCCCGAGGACGAGGGCGCCCGTCAGGATCGTCCGCAGGGGGCGGCCGGTGACGGCGACCGTGTAGAGGGCCACGTACGCGACCGGGGTGGGGGCGGCGTGGTTGTTGTCGAGGGCGTGGTACGGCACGATCAGCGCCACCAGCACGGCCAGCACGAGCAGCGGCCGGCGCCTGCGCCACACGATCGGCACGTGGGCGGCGAGCAGCAGCGTCCAGCCGACGGCGTCGGGGTGACGGCCGTCGTCGGTGAACAGCCCGATGCACCCGGCCACCACCGCCAGCGCGACGGCGAGCAGCGCGTCGTTGCGGGTGCCGTGCGGGGCGGTCCGCGGATCGCGGTTGACCGCCGCCATGACCCGCTCCCCCAACCGGGGCCTCCTGGTCTCCTGCACGGTGTCATCCTCGGGGAGGAAGGCGCCCTTCCGGGAGGGAAGGGCGCCCTTGGTTGCTCCGATCACACCGGTTCCCGCTGGCGCTCGGTCTCCACGACCGGCTCGGGCGCCCGGGACAGCGGGCCAGGCCACCACACCTTCCGCCGCAGGGCCACGGCGGCGCTGGTGACGAGATAGGTCCGCACGAGGAAGGTGTCGAGCAGCACGCCCACCGCGATGACGAAGCCCAGTTCGACGAGCGGGACGAGCGGCATGTTGGTGAGCACGGCGAAGGTGGCCGCGAGGACCAGGCCCGCCGAGGCGATGACCCCGCCGGTGGTGCGCAGTGCGGTGAGGGCGGCGGTGTCGGGTTCGGCGCCGGCGAGGGACTCCTCGCGCATCCGGTGCATCAGGAAGATGCCGTAGTCGACACCGAGGGCGACCAGGAACACGAAGGACAGCAGCCCGAGCCCCGGATCGATGCCCTCGAAGCCGAACACCGGCCCGAAGACCAGCCCGCCGATCCCGAGGGCCGCGCCCCACACCGCGACCACGGCGGCCACGAGGATGAGCGGTGCGACCAGGGACCTGAGCAGGGCGATCAGGATCAGCAGGACGGAGACCAGGACGATCGGCACGACGATCATCCGGTCCCGGGCGTTGGTGTCCTTCAGGTCGAGCTGTTGCGCGCTGGGTCCGCCGACGTAGGAGCCGTCGAGCCCGTCGCGCAGGGCCTTGATGGTCGCGGTCTCCCCCGCGGACTGCGGGGCCGAGACGGCGGTGACGGAGATCTCGGTCCACCCCTCTCCGCTACGGCCCTCCTGCGCGCTGTCGACGCCCCGGGTGTCCCGGATCGACGCGAGCGTCCGGTCGGCCCGGTCGGCCGGGGTGATGACGGTGATGGGCTGCGTACCGCGCTCCGGGTAGGCCTCGGCCAGCGTCCCCATGGCGGTGACGGCGTCGGGCTTGCTGGTGAAGGAGTCCTCCTGCTTGATGCTGCCGGGGAGGTTGAAGGTGCCCAGCGCGAGCGCCCCGAGCAGTACGGCACCACCGGCGAGCACGACGTACGGCCGCTTCCCGGCCGAGGATCCCATCGCCGCGAACAGCGACCGGCGCACCTTGGGCGTGCTGCCGTAGCGCGGCACGAGCGGCCAGAACACCCGCCGCCCGAGCAGCACGAGGACCGCGGGCAGCAGCGTCAGCATGGCCACGAGCGCGCACAGCACCCCGACCGTGCCCATCGGGCCCATCCCCCGGCTGCTGTTGAGGTCGGCGGCGAGCAGACACAGCAGCCCGGCGGCCACGGTCCCTGAGGAGGCGAGCACGGCGGGCCCGCAGCCCCTCAGCGCGGCGGCCATGGCGTCGTACGGCCGCTCGATGCGCCGTAGCTCCTCCCGGTACCGGGAGACGAGCAGCAGGGCGTAGTCGGTCCCGGCGCCGAAGACGAGGATCGTCATGATCCCGGCGCTCTGGCCGGTGACGGAGGTCCCGAACCCCTGGTTGAGCCCGTAGGCGACGCCCCGCGCCAGGAACTCCGTCATGCCCGCGACCCCGAGCGGCACCAGCCACAGCAGCGGACTGCGGTAGATGACGATCAGCAGCAGGGCGACGACCGCGGCGGTGGTGTAGAGCAGCGGCCCGCCGAGCGAGTTGTAGACCTCGGCGGCGTCGGTGGCGAGCGCCCCTTCCCCTCCGACGTCGACGCTCAGCCCGTCACGGCCTTTCGCCACGTCCCGTACGTCGCCCACGAGCCGGTCCCGGGCCTTCTCGTCGCTGCCCGGCTCGTTGCTCGCCACCGGGTACATCAGCGTGGTGCCGTCCTTGGACGGAACGCCCCGCGGCTCGGCGGTGAGGGTGTGTTCGCGGGCGATCGTCGCCATCTGCTCACCGGCGGTCGCCCTGTCGGCGGCGCTCAGCCCACCGTCCCGGTGGTAGACGACGACCATCTGCGTGGTCTCGCCCCCGGGCAACCGGTCCTGGACCTTCGCCACCTGGGTCGAGTCGGCACTCGCCGGCAAATAGTCCACAGCCCGGTCGTGCTGCACGTCCGCGAGCTTCGACGCGAACGGCGACACCGCCGCCAACACCACGATCCACAACCCCAGCACCAGCCAGGGCACAGCCCGCCTCCGCCGTACAGATGTCCTTGCGGCCCCCATGACGGGCCCCCTCCGGTCGAGTGTCTGGGTCGGTTCCAGACTCCCGTCGGGGAGGGGGCGAAACGTCGGGCGGGAGGGCGAGGTGGGGGCTACTGCCGGGGGTGGCCGGTGGGGGCTGTTACTCCCTGGGGAGTATCAGGAAGGCGTCCGCGCCGCCGCCAGCAGCCTCGTGACGTCGTCCGCGCAGATCGTCAGGGCCGTGCCGATCGTGGTGAGGGCATCACGTTCGGGGGGTGTGTACGGGCCGTCGGCGAGGGCGATGCGGGCGGCCTGGAGGAGGATCGATTCGCGGCCGGCGGGGGCGAGGTGGGGGGCGAGGGGGTCGAGGGCCTCGTGGAGCTCTATGGCGAGGCCGGCTCCGCAGGGGCGGCCGTGGACGCGGCCGGTGTCCTCGGCGACGGCCTCGACCAGGGCCTCCAGCTGGTCCTCCGTGCAGTCGTCGAAGCCGGCCGCGCGGACCGTCGAGGCCGCGGCCTCAAGGGAGCTGCTGGAGCAGGTGCCGCCCGCCGCCAGGACCGCCAGCGCGACCGTGTGGACGGCGTCGCGGAGCATCGCCGAGAAACGGGTCGTGGTGGGGTGGTCGAGGACGTCCGTGCCGAAGTGGCGTTGGCACGCGGCGCATTCGACGACCGGGCCTGTGTCGCCGCGCGGCAGCACCGGGACGCCCAGGAGGACGACACGGCGGCGGCCCGTCAGACGCTGGTAGTTGCGGTCGCCCCCGCATCCGGGGCAGAAGAACTCACCGTCACCGACGGTCGTCCACGCGGTACGGGTGCCCAGGAGGCGCGCAGGCCTGATGGCACGGCCGTTTCGTCCCCGTCCTGGCAGCACGTCGCACCTCCGCGTAACGACGCGGCAACATCGCCGCGCTTGCGTGATGTTAGCCACATCTGCGAGCCGGAGTCAGCACCCCCGACGAGACCTACCCGTGACCTCCACGCGCGGGTGGCCGATAAACGACGGGGCCCTGCTCGCCGTATACAGCGAGCAGGGCCCCGAAACCACCGGTCAGAGGGACTATCGGGCCGCGCGGTTGACCGCGGACACGACCGCCTTCAGCGACGCACGCGTCGTGTTCGCGTCGATGCCGATTCCCCACAGAACCTGGCCGTCGATCGCGCACTCGATGTAGGACGCGGCCTGCGCGGAGGCGCCCTCGCTCATCGTGTGCTCCTGGTAGTCCAGCAGCCGGGCGTCGATGCCGACGTTCGTCAGCGCGTCGAAGAAGGCCGAGATCGGGCCGTTGCCCGAGCCGGTCAGGACCGTGTCGACGCCGTCGACCTCGGCCTCGACCTTCAGCGTGTCCACGCCGTCGGTGTCGGTCGTCGACTGGTTGTTCTTGACCTGGATACGGCCCCACGGGTTCTCGGGGTTCGGCAGGTACTCGTCCCGGAAGGTCGCCCAGATGGCGCCACCGGTGACCTCGCCGCCCTCGGCGTCCGTCTTGGCCTGGATGAGCTTGGAGAACTCGATCTGCATCCGGCGGGGCAGGTCCAGCTTGTGGTCGTTCTTCAGGACGTACGCGATTCCGCCCTTGCCGGACTGCGAGTTGACCCGGATGACCGCCTCGTAGGAGCGGCCGACGTCCTTCGGGTCGATCGGCAGGTACGGGACCGCCCACTCGATGTCGTCGACCGTGACGCCCTTCGCGGCCGCGTCGGCCTCCATGGCGTCGAAGCCCTTCTTGATGGCGTCCTGGTGGGAGCCGGAGAAGGACGTGTAGACCAGGTCGCCCACGTACGGGTGGCGCGGGTGGACCTCCATCTGGTTGCAGTACTCCCACGTACGACGGATCTCGTCGATGTCGGAGAAGTCGATCTGCGGGTCGACGCCCTG